>ERZ773263.479-NODE-479-length-28010-cov-12.962869_pt1 | contig 28010 bp, 20 predicted proteins | sample MGYA00511076_ERZ773263 | MGnify/ENA primary metagenome ERZ773263 (study PRJEB29015, sample SAMEA2738155) | human oral metagenome | biome: human oral; feature: human-associated habitat; material: saliva | place: China | collected 2195 ... | reverse complement strand
GTCATTAGTTAGTGCCATGCGCCCTCCTGAATTCCATTATACCATGCCGTATTCATGTACAGACGAAGCGCTAAAAATTTGGAGTTATTTAAGGACAAATTTTTAGTGGCCGTCAAAGCAAGATTCCTGCTGGCAAGAAATATGACACAATAGCTACGACTAGCAAAATCGCGTACCATATGTGCCGGTTGCCTGGGCGCTTTTCCCAGAGATAAACGGCCAGTGCTCCGCCAATTAGCCCCAACGGAAAGGCAGATAGCGTTAGGCTGACGACACTTAATGGCACTTTGAATTTTAGCCATAATGTGCCAGCAATCGTTACCGTGACTAGTTTTAGCAAATAGACGCCGTCAGGTTCGAACTTTTCGTTGCCGCGCCGGCTAAATACACGGTTGCGGGCGTATGTGCGTTGTTTGTGCTGCTGTGAAGCCATAATTAAAGTATATCATAAGCGTCGTACTTCCCTGTTTCGTGGCTCTATAACTGCTATTCTGTCTCATAGAAAAAGAAAAGACTCTCTCAGTGTCCGTAGAGTCTTTTCTTGCGCAAAGAGCAAGATGCTATTTACATTTTAATTTCGGCGTCAACGCCAGCTGGCAATGATAGATTTTGCAAGTTCTCGATGGTTTTTGGCGTAGCGTTAGAAATGTCAATCAAGCGCTTGTGTACGCGCATTTCAAATGTTTCGCCGCCCATTTTGTAGACGTGCGGGCTTTTAGTTACCGTATAAGTGCTGCGGCGAGTTGGTAGCGGCACTGGTCCGGCGACTGTTGCGCCAGTACGAACAGCGGTGTCGACGATTCGTTTAGCAGATTCATCAATAACTGTGTGGTCATACGCCTTGAGGCGGATGCGGATGGTGAGACCTTTATCTTCGGCCATTTTGTTACTCCTTTTACCTCGTAACCTCCGCTCGAATCGGTTTCGTTAGCGTCTGGCAGAGTTCTCGAGGCGATTAATTAATACGAACACTACTATAGCAATAATTAGCGTGAATTGCAAGAACTGCGCGAGCGATAAGATGTGCTAAGGTTTAATCTTGTCAGTGGTTGCTAGTTGCAGACAATAAAAGCACCCCCGATAGTCCGGAGGTGCTTTCGGCAGTAACTTACAGAGTGTAAATTACTTGATGATGTTGGTCACCACGCCAGCGCCGACAGTACGGCCGCCTTCGCGGATAGCGAAGTCTTGACCTTTGTCCATAGCGATTGGGGCGAGCAATTTAACCTTAAAGGTCACTTGGTCGCCTGGCATAACCATTTCTTTGTCGGCTGGCAATTCAACTTCACCGGTCACGTCAGTGGTGCGGAAGTAGAACTGCGGCTTGTAGCCCTTGCTGAATGGCGTGTGGCGTCCACCCTCTTCTTTCTTGAGGATGTAGACTTCAGCCTCAAACTCGGTGTGTGGAGTCAGTGTGCCTGGAGCAACAATGACCTGGCCGCGCTCGATCTGCTCGCGCTCGATACCGCGCAGTAGCAAACCAGCGTTGTCGCCAGCTTGGCCCTGGTCGAGAGTTTTCTTGAAGGCTTCGATACCAGTTACGACCGAGCTCTGAGTTGGTTTTAGGCCAACGATTTCGACTGGGTCGTTCAGTTTGATGACGCCTTGCTCAATACGGCCAGTAGCCACGGTGCCACGACCCTTGATCGAGAAGACGTCCTCGATTGGCATCAAGAATGGCTTGTCGAGGTCGCGCTTTGGCAGTTCGAAGTAGTCGTCCATCGCCTTGACCAATTCCATGATAGCGTCCTCAGATTCTTTGTCGCCCTCGAGAGCTTTGGTAGCTGAGCCCTTGATGATTGGCGTATTGTCGCCGTCGTAGCCGTTCTTGGTGAGCAGCTCGCGAACGTCCATTTCGACCAATTCGACCAGCTCTGGGTCGGCCAAGTCCATTTTGTTGAGGAAGACGATAATCTTCGGCACGCCAACCTGGTGAGCCAACAATACGTGCTCGCGAGTTTGCGGTAATGGGCCGTCGTTGGCAGCCACCACGAGAATAGCACCATCGATTTGAGCAGCGCCGGTGATCATGTTCTTGACGTAGTCGGCGTGGCCTGGCATATCGACATGCGCGTAGTGGCGATTCTCTGACTCGTATTCCTGGTGAGAGGTGGCGATGGTGATACCGCGCGCCTTTTCCTCTGGTGCGTTATCGATGTCCGCGTAGTCGCGCGCTTTATTCACGTCGCTTGGGAGCCGCTTAGCCAAAACGTGGGTAATGGCGGCGGTCAAAGTCGTCTTACCGTGGTCGACGTGACCCATGGTACCGACGTTGATGTGAGGCTTTGAACGGTCAAAGTCTGCCATAGAAGTAGTTCTCCTAACGTTAGTATTATGTTATTCACGACGCGAGCAATTATCGAAAGTGCTGCCACCTCGACAAAACGCGTCGCGCGTTATTTCTTATTATAGTTGAAAGCTCTGCGGGTGTAAAGTGGCTACTGGCGTAAACGCTTATCAATATGCCGGCAAACGATAAACAACCAAATAGCAGCCAGTAGTCCCAATATAGCTTCGATAATCACAAACCAAAAGCTTCGCAAGATGTAGCCCTGAGCTGCCAGAATTGCTGCAAAAATTGGAAAGCCAAATGACAACAGCCGCTCGCGCTGTGTCAAATAATTAAGGCTCGACGGTAAAGTCAGCATCATTAACACCATAGCGACAATTATCCCGCGCGAAAAAACAAAATGCGCTGCGTGCATAGTGTCATTCGGACAAAGCGCTACGCCAATCATACATACAGACAAAGTAATCATCAGCCAAGCTGACAATTTGGCGGTGCGCGATTGCTGAAGCTTAGCATAGCTTCGGGTCATACAAATACCGATAGCAGTAAGTATCAATCCTGAGGCAAAAACACCAGTATTAAAAGCCAAAGCCGACTGGCGGTTGGTACTAGTCTCGCCCAACCGGCTGAGACTCCAGCTTGTCCAGTGCGAATCATCAGACAGCACAATTGAGGTAATCACGCCAAAAGCTAAAATCACTACGTATAGCGCGCAGAGTACCTGCAAGCGATTACGCCTGTAAAATTGAACAGCTAGCTGGTATCTCATATATCTATTATAACAGCAAACGCGCCTTGGTGAGAGACGCGTTTACTTATTTAGCGAAGTTCTCGCTAGAGCTAATTATCAAACTACTTGTTGCGTTTTTCGATAATCTCGGCAGCAACGTTTGGCGGAACTTCCTCGTAATGAGCTAGCTCCATCGTCGATGCAGCACGGCCTTGGCTCATCGAGCGGATGTCTGATGTATAGCCGAACATGTTGGCTAGCGGCACGATTGCTTTGATTAATTTGGCGCCGCCCATTAGGTCATCCATGCTTTCGATACGGCCGCGGCGGCTGTTGAGGTCGCCGATGATGTCGCCCATGAACTCCTCGGGAGTAGTGACTTCTACTTTCATGACTGGCTCGAGCAAGACTGGATTGGCTTGTTTGATACCAGCGCGGGTCGCGATATGCGCTGCCAAGCTAAACGCCAGCTCGCTAGAGTCAACGTCGTGGTACGAGCCATCGTAGAGTGTTGCCTTGACATCGACTACTGGGTAGCCGGCAATAACGCCGCCGTCTAGAGTTTCGCGAATACCTTTTTGTACGGCCGGGCGATACTCTTGCGGCACCACGCCGCCTTTGATTTCGTCGATGAATTCAAAGCCTTTGCCTGGCTCGTTCGGCTCAAAGCGTACCCAAACATCGCCGTATTGGCCGCGGCCGCCGGACTGTTTGGCGTGCTTGCCTTGAACCTCGGCGGTACCTTTGATGGTTTCGCGGAAGGCAACCTGCGGTTCGCCGACATTAGCTTCAACATTGAATTCGCGCTTCATGCGGTCAATTAGAATCTCGAGATGCAACTCGCCCATGCCCGACATAATCGTCTGCCCGGTCTCTTCATCGGTGTGAATGCGGAAGGTTGGGTCTTCCTCGGCGAGGCGCTGCAAAGCAATACCCATCTTCTCTTGGTCGGCTTTGGTCTTTGGTTCGACAGCAATTGATACCGGCGGTTCTGGGAACTCGATAGATTCCAGAGCGATTGGATGACTCAATTCAGCTAAAGTATTACCGGTGAAAGTATTTTTAAGCCCGACCACTGCAGCAATATCGCCGGCGCCAACACTATCGATTTCTTCGCGTTTGTCGGCGTGCATTCGGACGATGCGGCCAATGCGCTCTTTCTCGCCAGTGGTGGTGTTAAGGACGTAGCTGCCAGCTTTTAGTACGCCAGAGTAGACGCGGATGAAGATTAGCTTGCCGACGAACGGATCAGCGGCAATCTTGAAGGCCAGCGCAGCCATCGGTTCTTTGTCGCTTGGTTTGCGGCCGACTTCGTCGCCAGTTTTTGGATTTTTGCCCCAAATTTCGTCGACGTCGAGCGGACTTGGCAAGTAATCTGCCATCAAATCAAGCAGTTTTTCGACAATCACGCCGCGGCCGTCGCCGCCAGTTACCAAATAGAAGTCGCCAGCCAGCACGCGTTTGCGCAGCGCGCTCTTGAGTTCGTCGATGGTAATTGCTTCCTCGCCCTCGTCGAAGAATTTCATCATCAAGCCGTCGTCGGCCTCGACCGCGTTTTCGACCAGCAGGCTGCGCGCATGCTTGGCTTTTTCGAGCATATCAGCCGGAATCTCGCCGACTTTCAGCTCGTGGTCAGTGTAATTATCGTAAGTATAAGCCTTCATATCGATCAGATCGACCACGCCGCAAACATCTTTTTCAAAACCAATCGGCAAGTGGATCGGAAACGCTTGCTTGCTGAGGCGGTTGTGAATTGACTCGACAGATTTGTAGAAGTCGCCGCCAGTTTGGTTGATCTTGTTGATGAAGCAGATGCGCGGTACGTTGTATTTGTTGGCCTGGCGCCAGACAGTTTCGCTTTGCGCCTCGACGCCCATTTTGCCGTCGAAGACAGTAACGGCGCCGTCGAGCACGCGCAGCGAACGCTCCACCTCTGCCGTAAAGTCGATGTGTCCTGGCGTATCGATAATATTAATCTTGTGGCCTTTCCAGAAGCAAGTCACCGCCGCCGAGGTAATAGTGATGCCCCGCTCTTTTTCCTGCGCCATCCAGTCGGTGGTGGCGCCGCCATCATCACCCTTGACTGTACCGATTTTATGTGTCAAGCCAGTGCGGTACAAAATACCCTCAGTGGTAGTCGTTTTACCAGCGTCGATATGGGCAATAATGCCGATATTTCTAAAGTTTTGTAATGGAACGGTTGCTGCCATTGTTTTTCCTCTATTAAGTTGATTTGTCGAGATTCTTGGTTATTTTTTGGCACCAAAAAACTACTCTTAACGACAATTATATCAGATAATTTACAAAAATGATAGCTAAGTTTAACTTTCGCAAAACCGCTCCTAGTATAGTGTGGGAGCGGTTTTGTATTTGCGTGAAAAGAAACGATTAGCTGCGAGCAAAATGAGCAAAAGCGCGGTTGGCTTCGGCCATTTTGTGAGTGTCTTCTTTCTTCTTGAAGGCAATACCAGTTTCGTTGCAGGCGTCGACGATTTCTGTCGCTAAGCGCTTGCTGTACGGCATACCGCTTTTACTGCGGGCAGCTTGTACTAACCAAGTAAAGGCAAAGTGCTGCTGGCGATGGCCTTGAATTGGAAACGGAATTTGGTAGTTAGCACCGCCAACGCGGCGAGACTTAACCTCGAAAGCTGGGCTGATATTGTTAATTGCCTTTTCGAAAACCTCTAGCGGTTCCTCGCTCTTGAGGGTTTTAGCAGCTTGCGCTAGAGCATCATAGACAGCCCGCTCGGCCGCTAATTTCTTGCCGTTGAGCATTGATTTGTTGATGAGGCGCTGCACCAAAATCGACTGGTATTTGCGATCTGGCTGCAATTGGCGCTGGAGCTTTTTAGTAACTTTGCGAGGCATGATTACTTATCCTCCTTCTTGGTACCGTATTTACTGCGGCCTTGTTTGCGTTTGGACACGCCTTGCAAGTCAAGCGCACCGCGGACGACATGATAGCGCACACCTGGCAAGTCTGGCACGCGGCCGCCGCGAACTAGCACCACGGCGTGTTCTTGCAGGTTGTGGCCTTCGCCGCCGATATAAGCCCAAACCTCGTGGCCGTTAGTCAGGCGAACGCGGGCAACTTTGCGCAGCGCCGAGTTTGGCTTCTTTGGCGTTTTGGTGGTAACTTTGACGCAAACGCCGCGTTTGAGTGGTGCGTTCTGGTTGTAATAGCGCACCTTGAGGGCATTGTGGATACGGCCTAGCGCCGGCGACTTCGACTTTTTGCTAGCCGTCTGGCGAGGCTTGCGTACCAGCTGATTGATAGTTGGCATTCAACTTCTCCTAATTACGATGATAATAAACGAGCTTGCTAAAGGCTCATGGCGCAAGCGGCAATGCAGCAAACATCCGCCTGCATCTCGAGAGCTGCGACTTTATCACACCGATAACCCCGCTTCACCCGAGAGAAACTCTATGTTCTATTATAGCAAAAAACCTATTAAAAAGCAAGGTTTGCTCGTCTTCTGGACGACGGAGTCAGGAATGAACTCAACTGGTGATGTTTGGCAAAAGTTCGCTTTCGTCGTTTCCGACTCATCAGCATAGACACGCATCTATGGAGCGAACATGACAAGCAGAGACTTTGACAGAGGTTCGCAGGAGACTGGTATCGCTACAGCATCTTGGCGATATTGATCGCCAAGTAGACTGCTGCTGCGACAGCAATGAGACTCAATGCTATGACGTTGTACAACGTATGCAACGTCGTAGCTGCCGCTGTAGCGACAACCTGGCTACGGTATTTGCGATAGTACCACAAGTACACCAGCAAAAAACCGAAGCCAGTCACAGACAGGGCGATCCCCGCTGAGAAGTTATACCAGATGTTTGTGATATGTAGAAGCCCGAAGCATACGCTAGCGCGCACTCGTTCGCGCCAGCTCCACTTCTCGCTACCGGAGCGGAAAGCCTGCTCCTCCCACAATGCGAAGAGCAACAGGGTGTTGTATGCTTCACATCTGGTTGCCTTGAGGCTATGAAGAGCCTTCTGCTGTTTCGTGTAGTTCGTGAAGTCTCCTATGATGAAGACTCCCGCCATACCAGCAACCCAGGCAGCCCCTGTCGCCCATGTTAGGGGAAGAAATGTCGCAAAGCCGCGAGTCAGCAGGTCAACCACGGAGCTATCAAGCCCTGGGATAAACAAGAGCACTTTTATCGTGGCAATTGTCATAACAATCAACACTACTGCGATGACACTCAGCTCTCGCCTATCAAAGTGCCTTGTGTCCTCAATTGCAACGACGAGTCTAGGCCAAACAAACGTCGGCCTGTTGTCTGTCGGCATGACTCTATTGAAGAGCCATGCCATAGCCCCCTTTCGGGGGCGATGCACCACCATAAGATCTGGAGGATACATCTCTATCACCTCTTTCAGGTCTGCTTGTCAAAGTGCGCTTTCAGACAAGGATTTGCTCAACTTGTCAATGAAAGCTGATATATATATATCACATATGAATGTGTAAGTCAATGTATCAGGCAATTTTATTGAATTTTATGCAAAAAAGCGCAAAAATAACGAAAAACAAGCATTTTCACCTGTTTGCGACGTTTGCAGCTGCGGATAAACTTAGCTCTATATTTATAACTAGGAATTGAAACAAATGATAGCAAGAGCTATTTGTCGTCGCTGCTTGATTTCTTGTCGTTTCGAATAAACCATCGAATCAAAGCGATAGCGGTTACTACGGTTGCGATTACTACTATATACGGTATAGCTACAGTGATATAGGTTATGATGATTTCTTTACTCATAGCTATATTGTTTAATTAAGATCGCCTACATGTCAATACTTTCGCCGTATTTTTTGTACTAAACTTGAACCGCTATCGCATTAAAAACGCAAGCAATATAGTATAATAAACGTATGAATCCGCTAAATGACAATGATATCCAATACGCTGGCCACCCCGAACAGGCGCCGCGGCCTGATCCGTTAGTGCCAGAACCGCAGCGCCGGCCGCCGCGCGACCCATTCCGTAAATTTCACCTGATTATGATTGGCGCTGGTGTCGCCGCTGTTTTAGTGATTATTGTTGCGATCGTGGTAATGACGCTCGCTCGCTCGTCAACGGTTAAGACAGATGAAAAGAAAAAAACCGACGAGACCAAGGTAGCTCACTTGACTGCTGCCGAAACCATCAAACACGTCAACGTTTATTTCAAAGGCAAGGAAAAAGCCAAATCGTCAATCACCACTCCAGTAAGAGTCAAAGGAAGGAAATTTTACACCGTGGTGCCCGACCTTGATCAAGTTCAGAGTTTGGCTGGTTACGTTCCTAAGGATAAATCAACTTCGCAGCGCGAATCAATCGAGAAAAATATGGACTACGATGGTTTTACCCGCAAGGTCTTCTCGGAGGGTAGCAGAGCAAATTATTTAGCTGATTTCACGCGTGACGATGTCACTTGCCAGCTGAGTACCGATATTTCGCAGCGCGACAAGCTCGGCGATTGGATGGAGATTCGCTGTCTCGACACTAAAGTTTACGCTGAATACGCTGAAGCGCAGCAGCCGGTGGTTTCGGTCTATACCCCGGCCGTGAGTGCCGCTGGACAGTACGGTTTCATCGGTAAGCCAGCTCCGTTCAAGGGTGCACTGAAAGGTTACCAGCTGCTAGAAATTCCAGTCAGCACAGTGTTGTATCAGCGAATGACTGCGCCTGACAATCTAGGATTATTCTATCAGACGCCAGACGGTTTGTGGCACTATTTCCAAGATCGTAATCGCAACATACTGGTCGCCTGCACCCTTTACAATAACCGCGAATTACGGATGGCCTACGCTGACCAAAAGTGCCAGCCGATTGGTGGCAGTACTAAAGATACGGTGACATATTCTGGCAAACGAGATTAGATCTCGCCTTATTCTGGCTGTTGGAATATGCAAAGATACAGCGTGTCAAAAAATTAGCTGCAAAAATAATTACCGCTCGTCTATATGAGCGGTAATTATTTTAACTTAGGCGTTTTTGCCTACGACTCAGCATCGACATCTGGCGTGATGTCGTCGGTCTCCTCGTCAACGCTTTCAGCGTACTCGTCGGCTGGCGAATCGTCCTCGCCAGTGTCGAGCGAACGGACGCCAGTACCCACCGGAATCTTGCGGCCAATGATGACGTTTTCCTTCAGGCCGTGCAAGTGGTCGGCGCGGCCGCTGGTGGCAGCACTGATTAACACGCGGGTGGTGTCCTGGAAGGAAGCGGCGCTCAGCCACGAATCGCTCCAGATACTTACCTTGGTGATACCCAAGAGCATTTGCGCGTATTGCGCTGGCTCTTTGCCATTAGCGACCAAAGCCTTATTCTCGGCAACGACGCGCGCTTTCGAAACGATATCGCCCATAACAAAGTCGCTGTCGCCTGGGTCCTCGATTTGGACGCGGCTAAACATCTGGCGAACGATAATCTCGAGGTGCTTGTCGGCTACATCTTGGCCTTGTGCAGCGTAGATGCGCAACACTTCGTTAATGATATAGCGTTGAGTTGCCTCGGTGCCCTTCAAGCGCATCAGGTCGTGCAAGTTGAGCGAGCCGATTGTCAAGCGGTCGCCTGCCTCAACGTGGTCATTAGCCGATACCACTAGCTGCGCAGTACCTGGAATCTCGTAGCGGACTGGTGCGGCAGCATTAGCGGCAATGACGATAGTGTCTTCGGCGGCTTCGACAACGCCGTCGAATGGTGCCACTAGCGAACGGCTGTTATCGAGACCTTCGGCAAGGATATCGCCAGCCTTGACGCTAGAGCCGTCTTGCAATAGCGGTTTGCGGCCTTCGAGCGGCAAGCGTTCAACGCGGCCAGCTTCTGGCGTGACCTGGACGATATACTTCTTGCCGTCTTCCCAGACATCGACAGTACCAGCCACCTCAGTGATGTAAGCTTGACCCTTCGGATTGCGCGCTTCGAAGAGCTCCTCGACGCGTGGCAGACCCTGGGTGATGTCGCTACCGGCCACGCCAGAGTTGTGGAAGGTACGGAGTGTCAGCTGAGTACCTGGTTCGCCGACCGATTGAGCAGCGATAACGCCAACTGGTTGAGCCGCGCCAACTAGCTCGTTAGTTGCCATGTCAATACCGTAGCTGCGGCGCGGAATACCCTCAAGGTTATTAGTCGAGAGAATCGACTGAATCTTAACCTCGTTGATATTAGTGTCGGCTTCGATTTTGTTGGCGATTTCGCGGGTAATCAACTCGTTAGCGCCGATATAACCTGGCACAGCATCGCGCGTATAGCGTCCGTACAAGCGATTACCGAAGCTGATCATCGTTTCTTCAGTTTCTGAACGATAAATCATGTAGCCCTCGTCGTCACCCTCTTCGTCCTCAACAGTGAAGACATCTTGCGAGACATCGACCAAGCGGCGCGTTAGGTAGCCTGAGTCGGCTGTCTTTAGCGCGGTATCGATCAAACCTTTACGCGAACCGCGGGTAGCGACGAACGATTCCAAGCTCGACAAGCCGCGGGTGTAGTACGAGCGAATTGGCAGCTCGATTTCGCGGTTGGCGGCGTCGACCTGGATACCAATCATGGCGCTAGCTAGCTTGACGTTACTAATATCACCGCGGGCACCCGAGTTAACCATGATCGAAATACTAGTGTCGATGTGGTGCAAGTTGTCTTGGAGTAACTTAGTAACTTGATTGTCAACCTTGCGCCAAGCTGCTACTGTCAAATTGTAACGCTCGTCGTCGGTGATCAAACCCTGGTCGTATTGATCGGCAATCAACGCGGCATGCTTGTCGCCTTCCTGGATTATCTCCTCGGTTTGATCGAGGTGGACATAGTCGTCCTTACCAGTCGATACTGCGGCTACGGTGGCGAAGCGGAACGCCAATCCTTTCATGCGGTCGGCTGTCTTGGCGGTTTCTTCGGCGCCGTAGCGATCAAAGATTTGCGCCAAAACTTTCTTCAACTCTTTCTTGGTCTGGACGTTATTATTGTAAGGAAAATCGTCCGGCAAGATTTCGTTGAAGAAGACGCGGCCCAGCGTGGTGTTGTGGATCTCGCCCTTGGCGCGAACCCGAATCGGGCTTTGCAAGTGAAGCCGGCCCATGTCGTAAGCCAACTCAGCGTCGCGGCTGTTAGCAAAGACAGCGCGATGCTCGGTCTGGACGCTCGGCTTTTCGTAGGTCAGGTAGTAGTTACCGAGCACGATATCCTGGCTGATACTAAGCACTGGACTGCCATCGGCTGGTTTAAGCAAGTTGTTGACAGCACTCATCAGTTCGCGAGCTTCAGCCTGAGCGTCGTCGGATAACGGCAAGTGAACAGCCATCTGGTCGCCGTCAAAGTCGGCATTGAAGCCGGCACAGACTAGCGGATGCAGCTGAATCGCCTTGCCCTCGACTAATTTCGGCTGGAAAGCCTGGATGCTCAAACGGTGCAGGCTTGGTGCGCGGTTAAGCAAGACGTACTTGCCCTTAATGACCTCGTCGAGTGCGTCCCAAACCACTGCTTCGCTCGACTCGATCAGACGAGTAGCGCTGCGGATATTATGCGCGTAATCATGCTCAATCAGCCAGCTGATGACGAATGGTTTAAACAACTCGATCGCCATTTGCTTTGGCAAGCCGCACTGATTGATTTTAAGCTTTGGACCAACGACAATCACTGAACGGCCAGAGTAATCGACGCGCTTACCGAGCAGGTTCTGGCGGAAGCGGCCTTGTTTACCTTTGAGCATGTCGCTAAGACTCTTCAAGCGTCGGCGGTTGCCAGTGGCATTGACAGCCCGGCCGCCGCGCGCTGATGAGTTATCGATCAAGCTATCGACAGCTTCTTGCAGCATGCGCTTTTCGTTGCGCTGAATTACTTCTGGCGCATTCAATTCGATCAGCTTCTTGAGACGATTGTTACGGTTAATGACGCGGCGATAAAGATCGTTTAAGTCGCTCGTCGCGAAACGGCCGCCTGCCAGCGATACCATTGGCCGTAGGTCTGGCGGAATCACCGGTAGAACCGTCATGCACAGGCTCGACGGCTTGATGCCAGCTGCTTGCATGCCTTCTAGAACCTTAAGTCTTTTTAGTAGCTTTTTCTCGCGCTGGCCCCTGGCGTCCTCGGATTCTTGTTGCAGATCAGCGATTAGCTTGTCGAGGTCAATCTCGTCGAGCATTGCCTTGAGCGCGGTGCCGCCCATGGCTATCTCGATTAATTCTTCATAAGCTTCCGGCAAGTTGCGATAATCAGTTTCGCTCATTAGCGCGTGCTTTTGCAAGCTTTCCAGCTGCGATTTCTTGGTGGTAAATTGATTTTCTAGCTCTTCAAGCTCTTTACTCTGTTCTTCGGCCAAAGCCTTGACGTCAGCGCCGTCAGCGCCAGCTTCGCGTTCGTAGCGAATTTTGATAGCGGCGCGAGCAGCTTCAGTCTCGGCTTCGAGATCGGCTAGTAATTGGTCGCGTTTTTCTTCGTCAACCTTCAGAATTACGTACGTAGCAAAGTAAGCAATCCGCTCGAGATTACGTACTGTGATGCCCAGCAGCAAGCTCATAGCGCTCGGCGTGCCGCGCATAAACCAGATGTGCGCTACTGGGGCAGCCAATTGAATGTGGCCCATGCGCTCGCGGCGGACAATGGATTTGGTGACTAACTCGCCGTTTTTGTCGACGGCAGCTTCGCGCGAGCGTACGCCCTTGAGCTTGGAATCATGCGGATTGATATCCTTGACTGGGCCAAAGATTCGCTCGCAGAACAAGCCGTCGCGCTCTGGCTTTTGGGTGCGATAGTTAATCGTTTCCGGCTTAGTGACTTCGCCGTGGCTCCATTTTAGGATATCTTCCGGGCTGGCAACCACCAAGCGCACTGCGTCAAAATCTGCGATACCAGATGTCGAGACTACTCGTGCCATCTTACGCCTCCTCCTCTTCATTATCGTTTGTATCGTCGTAATTATCGTAATCGCTTTCCTCTTCCGAGATTTGGCCGTCATCGTCAATATCACGCACACTCATACCGTCGTCGATATTGCCGATGCCGTCAGATTCGTCAAGGTAAGTTTCTTCGTCATCGTCGTCGGAATCTTTAGCATTGCCGCCATCGTTCGCTGGTACAGTTTTGTCAGCCGGACCACTAGTAGCGATGAGATTTTCGGCGTCGATATTGTTGGTGTGTTCGTCAACCAGATCGACGCGCAGCCCCAAACCTTGCAGTTCCTTCACCAAAACATTAAAGCTTTCTGGCAGCTTCGGGCCGGTGATGATGTCATGCTTGATAATTGACTCGTAAGCTTTAGCGCGGCCGTAAACGTCGTCGGACTTGATAGTCAGCATTTCCTGCAAAGTAGTCGCCGCACCGTAAGCTTCTAGCGCCCAAACCTCCATCTCACCGAAGCGCTGGCCGCCGTTTTGCGCTTTACCGCCGAGCGGCTGCTGAGTGACCATGGTGTACGGGCCGGTCGAGCGGGCGTGAATCTTATCACTGACCATGTGGTGCAGCTTGATCATGTGCATCACACCGACAGTAGTGCGCTCCTCAAAAGCTTCGCCGCTGCGGCCGTCGAAGAGTTGGCTCTTGCCATCTTTGGCGAAACCGGCTTTCTCGAGCTGTTCCTCAATCGTTTCATTGCTGACACCGTTAAATGGCGGCGTAGCGACTTTGTAGCCGAGAGCGCGTGCAGCCATGCCCAAGTGTGTCTCGAACAGCTGGCCTAAGTTCATGCGACTCGGCACACCTAGCGGGTTAAGCACCACATCTACTGGCGTACCGTCAGCCAAATATGGCATATCCTCGACTGGCAAAATACGCGCTACCACGCCCTTGTTGCCGTGACGACCAGCCATCTTGTCGCCGACACTGATTTTGCGTAGTTGTGCGACATAAATCTGGATCTGCATTAGCACGCCAGCCTTTAATTCGTGGCCGTTTTCGCGGCTGAAGATCTTAACACCGACAACTTTGCCGCCGCCAGCATTATTCATGCGCTGCGAAGTATCGCGCACATCCTTGGCTTTTTCGCCGAAGATAGCCCGTAGTAAGCGCTCCTCGCTCGAAAGTTCTTGCTCGCCCTTTGGCGTAATCTTACCAACCAAGACATCGCCGGCGCGCACTTCAGAACCAACCTGTACGATACCGTCCTCGTCGAGGTGGCGCAAACTGTCTTCCGATACATTCGGGATATCGCGAGTGACAATCTCTGGGCCAAGCTTAGTTTCGCGAACTTCAACCGAGTAATCCTTGATATTGACCGAGGTCAGCGTATCATCTTCGACCAAGCGGCGGCTGATAACGATAGCGTCCTCCATATTGTAGCCGCCCCACGGCATGAAGGCTACCAGTAAATCTTTGCCGAGCGCCAATTCGCCGTCAGCGATTGACATGCCCTCGATCAAGATATCGCCCTTAGCAACCTGCTCGCCGCGCTGGACTCGAACTTTCTGGTTGATGCAGCGATCGTCATTGCTCTTGGTGAAATGAATTAAATCATATTTTTTGACGCCGTCAGCGTACTTGACTTCGATGCTATCACCATCAGCACGGATAACTTCGCCGTCAGCTTCAGCGACAACCAGTTGGCTGGAATCGCGAGCGATGTTAGCCTCGATACCAGTGCCGACCGTTGGCGATTGCGGTTGCAGCAACGGCACTGCCTGGCGTTGCATATTCGAACCAGTCAAGGCGCGGTCGACGCGGTTTTTCTCGATGAATGGCACCAGGCTAGCAGTCGAGCCGAGGATTTGCTTGTGCGAAGCGTCAATCAACGTCACTTCCGAAGCATCAACACGAGCCGGTTGCAAGAATTTGCGGGCCGAAACACGCGGACTTTTCAGGTTGTTATTCTCGTCGAGCTTGACGCCAGCGTCGGCAATCACTTCGTTAACTTCTTGGGAAGCATCGAGATAAACAACTTCGTCGGTAACATGGCCGCCAACAACCTTGAGGTATGGTGTCTCGATGAAGCCATATTCGTTAATCCGCGCATAAGTCGCCAGGTTCAACACTAAACCGATATTAGCGCCCTCTGGCGTCTCGACCGAGCAGATTCGTCCGTAATGTGTCGGGTGAGCATCGCGCACCTCGAAGCCGGCACGCTCGCGGCTCAAGCCGCCTGGCCCCATCGAGCTCAATCGGCGCTTGTGGCTAAGCTCTGAAATCGGGTTGACTTCATCGAGCAGCTGGCTGAGCTGGCTAGAAGCAAAGAATTCGCGTACCGCTGCCACGACCGGGCGGGCGTTTATCAACTGGCTTGGCGTGACATTTTCGAGATCAGACATTGACATGCGATCCATGGCGTTGCGCTGCATGCGCAGCATACCGACGCGGAACTGGCGCGCTACTAGCTCGCCTACCAGCTTGATTCGCCGATTGTCGAGCGCGTCAATATCATCGCCTGGCTCTTGAGTGTTATTCATACGGATCAATTCGCGAATGATAGCCACCAAGTCGCTCTTTTGCAAAGTACGATTCTCGGCGATATTTGGCACATCTAACCCTAAACGCTTGTTCATCTTGTAGCGGCCAACGCGGCTGTAGTCAAAACGTTTGAAGTCAAAGAACATTCGTTCAATCATCTGGCGCGCGTTATCAGTTGTCGCCAGGTCGCCTGGGCGCAAGCGGCGGTAGACCTCAATCAAGGCTTCGTTGACGCCGTGAGCTGGATCTTTCTCGAGTGTAGCGTCGATATATTTGATGTCGCCAGTATCAATATCTTCGAATAGTTCTTTGATCTCGGATACTTTACTGTAACCGAGTGCTCGCAGGAACGTCGTTACGGCAATTTTGCGGCGACGATCGATCTTGACGTAGATAGCGCCGCTAGCGCTGGTCTCGAACTCCAGCCAAGCACCGCGGCCCGGAATCAGCTTAGCGCTGTATAAGCTGCGCCCAGCACCCTTTTCAGCCGTGTAGAAGACGCCCGCCGAACGAATCAGCTGGCTAACAACTACCCGTTCGGTGCCGTTGATAATAAACGTTGCCCGGTCAGTCATCCATGGGTAATCACCTAGATAGATTTCTTGTTCTTTGACCTCGCCAGTCACCTTGTTGGTCAGTTCGACTGTTACCGACAGCGGCGCTTCAAACGTCAGATTATTCTCTTTGGCGAATTTCTCGTCGTTTTTTGGATCCTCAAATTTGTAATCCTTGAATCGCAGTTCAAGTTTTTGACCGGTGTAATCCTCGATTGGGTTGAGTTCTGCGAAGATCTCGCTTAGGCCCGTCTCGACGAAATCTCTCCATGATTCCTTTTGATGAGCCAAGAGGTTCGGCACCTCGACCGCTGTGTCATCATTGGTGAAGAAGACACGTTTGACCGGGGTGTGCTGCGCCGTTGTTGCTTGTGGCATAGTACTCCTGCTTGATGGTTAAATTTGATGAAACCGCACTAGGGTGATGATTCCCGCTTGCGATTGGCGCCGAAGCTTTACTAAATGTAGATACCGCATACCAAAAACGCCGCGCCACAGGCGCAGTACACAACCAACCCACATTACACAATCTTCATTAACTCCAATTATAATCGCGCGAAGCCGCTAAGTCAAGAGTTTTGGCGATAAAAACAAGGAAAATCCCCGCCAGTTTTATCCGGCGGGGCGGCTAGGGATGGCTCCCCCTAGCTGGAGTCGCCTCGTTAAGAGGCGCTGTCGCGCTGTGAGTCACGCCATACTATGGCGGCTTTGGCCATCGCGCGGGCGAAAGCCGCCATAACGTAACTGATTGTGACAAGCAGAGCAGCGCCGATGGCTGCCCAAACAGAGTCTACTGCTAGCAGCCCAACAGCTGCAAAACAAGCAGCTATGGTGTAAAAACACCATGTGACTGCTCCAAGCCTATAGTACCGCGTTTTGTACGCGGTATGCATACGAGCCGAGTAGGGACTGAAAATCCCTTGGCCCTCAGCAAGTATGTATGCTCTATAGGCAAACGCAGCGGCAACAGTGCCGCAACTGAAAGAGGCCAAAATCATGACCCAAATAACCCTAATCATTCTCTCTTCACCTCCTTAGGCAGAAACGATTAGAATATCTAAAATTATACCACAGTATCTCGTAAAACCCGACCTATACCTCGAAATCGCAAATCAGTTAAAAAACATCACCGTTATCGCGCAGCCGTTAAACCGGACGACTACCACCTCGGCGAACTATTTTCCAGATTTCGCTGGTTTGCTTTTGCTGTTTTTGCGGCCGATTACTTCATCGACTACGCCGTATTGCAGCGCTTCGTCGGCGCTCATCCAGTAGTCGCGCTCCATGTCAGCTTTGACTTTGTCAAGTTTCTGGCCAGTGTTGTCGGCTATGATTTTCGCTAACCGCTCTTTTAACTCTATCGCCTCGCGCAGGCTGATTTCTTGGTCGGTCACCTTGCCGTGAGTACCGCTCGACGGCTGGTGAATCATCACCCGGGCATTCGGCAGCAAATAGCGCTTGCCCTTGGCGCCGCTGCTGAGCAAGAAAGCGCCCATACTAGCCTGCAGCCCAATGCCGATCGTCTGGACGTCAGGCTTGATATAATGCATAGTATCATAAATTGCCAAGCCATCGTACACCACGCCGCCTGGGCTGTTGATATAGAGTTGGATGTCCTTTTCGGGATCTTCGTTAGCTAAGTGCAACAGCTGCGCTACGATGACGTTAGCCGTGGCTTCGTTGACTTCCTCGCCCAAGAAAATGATGCGATCCTCTAGCAGGCGCGAATAAATGTCGTAACCGCGCTCGCCGTCGCGCGTACGGACGATCACGTTGGGCACTAAGTAATTCGATGGTTTCATGGTCTAATTGTAGCGTACTAATTAGCACTCGTCAAGGCAGAGTGCTAATAACTTGCTATTTAACGCGAAATGTAGTATAATAAGAAAATGGACGGCGCAATCCCGCGCTGTCTAGTTCCGTTTCACTGAAAGAAGGAGGTGGTGTGCCGTGAGCACACCTATCCCGCCGCCCGACCAGACGCCGCTGTGGCGGCGTCTACTGGCTATCCTCCTGCTGGCCGTTTGGCCGGTGGTAGGGTTTATTCTCCTCCTCGGCTCCGCAGCCGAGGAGAGCAACCTGCTCGGCCAGGGCTTTGCCACCCTGGTCGAGGCGCCCTGGTGGGTGGCGACTGGCGCCTGCATGGCGCTGGTCAGCGCTACCCTATTCGCTCTCCCCGCCAGCTTGAGAGTGGCGGGAGATTTTGTCATCGGAGCAAGTTCGCTCGCCCTGATGACGGCCTGGGCCGTCGACCCCGCGACAGCAACACACGCGGCAGGCACCCCGCTCTGGGGCTGCCTGTTGTTCAGCGTCGGCGTCGCTATAGTCGATGCCGGCCACACCGCGCAGGAGCGGCGGGCGCGCCGCCCACCGCAGGGCGGAAACGGGGCATAGAGCCCCGCCCCGCAGACTAACAGTTTCGCCGGGGGCGGGGCTGTTAGTCTTTCTGGCAGTGTTTTTACGTTATATTCAAAATACCCCGCTTACGCTAGCGAGGTATTTTTTGGCAGGCTATCTGCTACTTGCTTGCCGCTTCTGATTTCTTTACTTTGACGCTAGATTTCTTGCTAGCTGGTTTCTTGGCGGCTGGTTTGCCGTCTTTGTTATTTTTACCAGCCTTAGCGGGTTTATCCGCCTTGCTTTTGTCAGTTTGTACAGTTTTTGCTTTCTTAGTATCTGGAGTGTTTAGCTCAACCAATTTATCAACGGTCTTTTCGGTGATCAGACGGTTGGCGATTTCGCGCTGAGCTTCTGGCTGGTCAAAGCGCTTGGCCATTTCGGCGTTGTTGGCATATTGCTGTTTATAGGTATTGATGTGCGCTGCCAACTCGTCGGCGGTCGCTTCAATTGCCAGCTCTTTGCTTAGCTCGGCTAGCACCAATCCGGCTTTGATGCGCGCTTCGGCTGTATCATTAGCTTCTGCCTTGACCCAAGCGTCGCGGTTAGAAAACCCGCGCGATTCGTAGTATTGATCAAGCGTCATGCCGCGGTACCGCAAATTTTGCACCAAATCCTGCTCTAACGAGCGGATCTGATCTTGACGCAGTACGTCTGGCACAGCCACATCGCTGGCTGCTACTAATTGCTTAACCAAATCGTCTTTTAATTCGTCTAGCGCTTGGCGCTCTTGCTGCGCAGTGATTTCAGCTTCGATATCTTGACGCAAATCGTCCATCGAGGTATAAGGGCCAGCTTTGGCCGCAAACTCGTCATTCAGCTCGGGCAACTCTATCTTGTTGACTTTCTTGATAGTCGTTTCAAACACTACGTCGGCGCCCGCCAGGTCTTTGGCATGATAATCTTTCGGAAACTGCAGGGCGACGTCCTTTTTATCGCCCGCTTTGAGGCCGACTAGCGCTTCTTCAAAACCCGGGATAAAAGCGCCGCTACCGAGAGTCAGCGGATAGTCTTTGCCGGTGCCGCCCTGAAAAGCTTCGCCGTCGCGCTTACCGACGAAGTCAATAATCACCTCGTCGCCGTCTCGCGCTGCTTCTGTGGTTTCAGTCTTTTCAGCCAAACCTTTACGAATGCGCTCAATTACTTCGTCGACGTCTTTTTTGTCAACCTTGATCGCCTTTTTGGTTGCTTTGAGTTTTTTGTAATCGCCAAGCTTAACCTCGGGCATGATATCAGCCTCGGCGGTAAATTCCAGCGTCTCGCCAGGTACGAATTTCTTCAGCTCGACTTCTGGGCGATCAAGTACTTGCAGTTTGTTGCTCAGAAACGCCTCGGCAACAGCGCGATTAATTGCCGCCTCTAACGTCTCTTGGCTAAGCGTGTGCGGGTCGGCGTGCTTTTTGACTACCGCGATCGGCACGTGGCCCTGGCGAAAGCCGTTAACTTTGATTTTTTTAGCCATCCGCTTGAGCGCAACTTGTTCTGCCGTCTCGAGCTCCGGCTGGCCTGCCGCTACCGTTACCAGGACGCGGGTGGCCGATAATTTCTTCATAGTCGTCTTCATAACGACGTATTATAACAGATTATGCTCAGGCTGGCTATTTTGGACAAGCTACAAGATATCTGACAAGTCGAAAACATCGTCGTCTTCGTCGTACTGCTGATGATGGCGGCGATCGCTGACAGCGGTGACTACCCGCTCGAAGCTGACTTGCTGTTCGCTGTTTTCGCGAATATTTTGCAGGTTATACAAGCCCTTGGCGACAGACTGCTCATCAACCGTCATCACGTAGCGGACGCGCTTTTTAATAGCTTCTTTGATCTGGCGGTCAATCGGCCGGCCAGTATAATCAACTTCGACCGAAACCCGCTCGCTGCGCAGCTTTTCGGCGATTCGTTCAGCGTCGTCAAGTACATTGCCTACGGTTACAATATAGGCTTGAGTAGCGCTCTCGAGGTGGCGCATACCAGTATGGCGCGCCAGCAGCTCAATAATATTCGACATGTCTGATTGGCCGCCAACCGAACTTTGCAAGTCGTTATTGACGTAGCGTCCGCCCTTATATAGTAAGGCACTATGCGTAGCATCAGCTTCGGTGAAATCGAAAATAATACCGCCAGTGTATTCTGGATGCGCCAGCGTGATATCAAGGATAACATTATCAATTCCCAGCCGCTCTAACCGTTCATATAATGCCACTAAATTCACATAACATTCACTATGGCGGATAACTTCTGATAGGTCTTCGGCCGACCTGGCGGTCAAAAGCTTAGATAATTTTTGCAGAACTTCGCTAGAGTGCGACAACCCGACGATATCAATTGCGCGGTCGCGAAACTTATCTGGTGCCAGCGTTCGCTTCTGTGCCAGCAGGCGCGCCATTAGGCTAGTTTGTACGGCGTCAAGATCAAGGTATTCGCTCAGTAGCAAATCGAGCATCTCTGAGTCATTAATGCGCAAATTATAAGCCGAACGCTTGATACCCATAGCGTCGAGACCGCGCTTGGCGATAGCGATTGCTTCGACATCAGCTCGCGGCGACTCGCAGCCGGCATGCTCGTAGCGCAACAAATATGCTGCGCTCGGATATGCTGATACGCTGAAAGCGCCCGCTACGATGTCGTAACGGCGACGATTCTGTAATTTTGACTCGGTGTCAATATCATATTCTTCATAGCCGTACAGTGTTGCCGTGTTGCGCCACGATTGCTCGACTAGCTGGCAAGCGCGCACCGTATTCGGATAGTGCACGTCTGTATCGGCGGTTACATTGGATGCTGGTGCCATCATATACCCCTATTATAGCATAAATAGAATTATTTTGCAAGAGTGCTATCAAGCTTATGGCGACATGCTCACTCATACGCGGCAATATCAGATGTCGCGCCGATATTTCGCGGACGAATTGAATCGAGTTGTGTATGATCTAAATTGTAAAATTTTTGCAACTGTCTGTCTACAAACTCTTTACAGGCGCACCTAAATCAGCTAGAATGGGTTTGCGCGCTAGATATGATTATACGTGTGGCAACTACATGGATAATGCGAGTATGTGCAGACGCGCTGTGCGTTACTGAGAATCAGTGTATGGTCGTGACATAGTGCCTTACAAGCTATACGCAGATGTGGCGACTGCGTGGGTAACGCAAGTATGTGTAGACGCGTAGCGCGTTAGGCTAGTATAGATAATCGCGGTATAGTACTTTACAATGACACGCAGATGTGGCGGAATTGGTAGACGCGCTAGCTTCAGGTGCTAGTGCCCTTCGGGGCGTGGAGGTTCAAGTCCTCTCATCTGTACCATAACTTGTATTTAGTGGAACAACGTTAATACTGCCCGCTCAGGCAAAGCGGGCTTTTTTGTTGAGCAAATAGTTGCCTCGCAACTAATGTTTGTGGTTAAATAGAAGTATGACGAACGAAGAGCTAGCGATCAAGATCGATAACCTAAGCGATATCGTTGCTAATCTAGCAAAAACGATGGACGAACGGTTTAAACAGATCGACCAAAGGTTTAAGCAAATTGACGAGCGTTTCGAGCAGATTGACCAAAGGTTTAAGCAAATCGATGAGCGCTTTGAGCAGATCGACCGCAGGTTTGAGCAGGTTGATGAACGCTTTGAACAAATCAACCACAGGTTTGAGCTTATTGATGAGCGTTTTGAGCAAATCAACGAACGCTTTAGGCAAGTTGACGAGCGTTTTGAGCAAATCGATGAGCAGCTTGCTGATATTCGCAAAGACCACAAGACTCTGGTTGATATCGTGAAAGATATGGATCTGGCGGCAGATGAACGATTCCAGGAATTAAAGGCTGGGCAAGCCGAGCTAGCAGCCAGCCAAGAGAGCTTACGGGCCGACCTTGCTGTCGTTCGCCGCGAGCTGTACCATGAGTCTGGCAGCCGCGAGATGGTAGACGACACGCTTTATAACTCGCTTGATAAGCGCTTGCGCCGAGTAGAGGCAAAGTTTCCTGATTTAGCGTCGAGCCAAGCAGTCTAGCTGTTCCGCTCAAAATACGATTGCTCTTCTCTTCTCCTACGCTAGTTTTAAATAAGTGTAAGCGATAGCGTGCATATATTTGGTCTGTTAATCGATTAAGAGGCCACTTTTTGCTAGCGGCGCTAACAATTCTAACAACCTATTTGTAGAAAATATATTTTGGCAGCATCTACCTATACCTGCGGCAAAACATCGCCGTTGACACTAGCGGTAAGCGATCGCAGATTATCACCGACTTTGACGCCTGGATTCATAATACCGAGCGGATCAAAAACTTTTTTGATAGCCGCGTACATTTCGCGAGTGCGAACGTCAAGGTGCTTATACGCGAAATGCGCTGCGATTCGCCCTTCGGCTGCTTGGCCAATGAGCGCGCCATCATACTTAACAGCCAAATTAGACAATTCATCAAAAATCTTGAATAATTTTTGCTTATCTCCAACTTGACGCAGCGACAGCACCGGATGAACCGTGTAAGTTTCGGTTAGCACGTGTCCAGAAATAGGCATATTACAATGCAGACGACCAGCCAAAACTGTTAATGCTTTGGTAAATTCATCGAAACGCGCAGCTGGAATATAAATATCACTATACAAATGCGGCGCAAAAGCTGGGTTTTTGTCAGGTAATTCGGCATAGCGAGCAATATCAAGTGCTGACAACAGCGCGTCATCGGTCGCGTCATCGCTAGAAACTAATTTGACTCCCTCGGTGTTACTGAATGTCTTCTGAATCTTTTTAAGGTTACGAGTGCGAGTGCGAGCATTAAAATCGTCAAATCTGGCGATAATAACCGCCTGCGGGTCGGCTCCGTCCAAGCCAAACCAGTCAAAGTGCCGGCCAGCAGCAGCGGCAGCGCTAAATAGCTGGGCGTCAAAATACTCGGCAAAAGCTGCGCCGCTATCGCGCAATATACGCATAGCGTCATTGGCTACGCTAGCCGAAGCAAATACTAGCGCGAAGACCTCATTGCTCTGGCTAAGAAATTCGGTGCGCAAAATCATCTCGCTGATAATACCTAGCGTACCCTGCGCACCGATGAATAGCGGTGTCAAGTCGAACTGATTTCCTCTCTTGACAGAGGCTATAGAGCTATAGCCAGACTTATCATATTCTGGCAGAGCAGTAATCACGTCGTGGTATTCATCAATGATTGCGTCAATGCCGCGGTAAATATCGCCCTCTAGACTCTGCAGACCTTTCTTGCGGCTGAGCTCGCGCCGGCCAAGCGGGCCTGTCTGCAAAATATCGCCATTTGCCAAAACGATCTCGAGCTGGCTGATAAAGGCGCTTAAATCGCCGTATTTACCGCTAGCCAATCCAGCTAGATTGTCAGCGATAGCTCCGCCAACTGTTCGGCGCGCATCTAGGCCGTCGAGCGGCGGGATGTTAACACCCTGCAGGCTTAGCGCTTGACATAGGGTTCCAATGGTCGTGCCGGGCTGCAAGCGAACTAACCGCTGCTTGGCATCGTACTCAAAAATATTATTCATATGCCGCGACATATCGGCTATCGCCCCGCGGCCAATTGCGCCGCCTGTAGTTCCGCGGCCTGAACCGCGGACGGTTATCGCCTGAACATGCCCGCGTTCAGCTAGCTGCCATGATAATCGTGCCGTTTTGCGAATATCTTCGGTATTGCGCGGCGCGACGATCATCTCTGGCGCAAGACTCAATACTCCAGCATCGTTAATATAAGCCTGCCGCACATCGGGCCGGAAGTCAATCTCTCCTAGCAAATGTCCGCGTAAGTAATTAGCAATTTTGCTCATACACCCTCATCTTCATATAAATCTATTTTAGCATAAGCTGCAGTAATTTTTCGCGAATTTGTTAGAAGTTTGCTATAATTATTTGTGCAAGCAAAATACGTGCGATTTGCACGGCAGCGGTGTGCCGCTAGAGCTTGCAAACGCTCGCGGATGTGGTGGAATTGGTAGACACGCATGCCTTAGGAGCATGTGCTTTCGAGCGTGAAGGTTCAAGTCCTTTCATCCGCACCAAGGAGATTCGATACACACTCTGAGGAAAATACGCATAAAAAATAACCCGTATATCGCGGGCTATTTTAATTCCCCAAAAATCACGAATCACACGATTCTCGGCGGAAAGAGGTGAGATAAGCATTTCCATAACTACGATTGTCCACCACAACAATTTCGTTTCCCAGATTTGGTTCCTCACCTCTTCCTGGATGTGATAATACCATAAGCCCGCCTGGTTTGAGAAGTCCGAAAAGTTTACTAACTGTGGAAAACTGCGGATTTTTGTATGGCGGATCGGCAAAAATTATGTCATACTTGCCTGCGCCGCCAGACTCAATCCATGAATTGACAGGGGCGCTAATAATTTTTGCTTCATTTTGAACGCCTAGCGAGGACACATTATTGCTTAAGATTTTTTGAGCAATTTTATCGCGCTCGACAAACGTTACATGGGCAGCACCGCGGCTGAGGGCTTCGAGACCAACCGCGCCAGTACCAGCAAAAGCGTCTAAAACCTGTGTGCCGTTAATCTCGTTGCCGATACTATTGAACATAGCATTGCGAATCCGCTCGCCCATCGGCTTGGTGCGAGTGTTGTTATCTTTAGGTGCATCTAGCAGTCGCCCGCCGAAACGCCCAGCAATTACTCGGATCGAGCTCATTGGTGCGCCTCGCGGTAGGCGCAGTACCAAAAATACGTGATGACATTAGCGATCAGCGGAATCAACGTTTGCCGCGTCTGCTGCGCTAGATGGGTTGTCCAGCCGCGTTTCCAGAATTCCTCGTACATGCCCAGCGCGTAAACTTGCTGCACCGCATCGAGAAAGACCGTCTGCAAATCCTTATCATCTGCTAGTTTGAGCCAGATTGAATTTGGCGCCGAATCAGGAAATTTGGTCGTCTTGATGCTGGTCGCTACGCCTAGCTCAAATAGCACATGTGTCGCAAATACACCCTTGGCACCCCAATACTCCCAGTTTTTACTAAGAGTCTCGCGCATGGTCGAGCCTCTGATGATGCCTTTCTCGGCGATCGACGCCCGCTCGTTCTGAGGCCGTCCCCACAGCTCCTCGATCTTTTCGCCTAGCGGATAATGATGCGCCGGCGTTAGTCCGTCGGTGATAGCATGCGCCATCCAGGCCGCCTCAAAGGCTGCCCGCACATTATTATTACGCTTTTTAAGCGCCTGCACCAAATTGGCGTAATGATCCATAATCATCTCGACCAGCGCCGTATCGCTGGGGTCGCTGGGGTCGATAAAATGCCACGGCTCATCGACGCCTGGACTTTTGCGCTTAATGCCGTCGGGGCCGTTGTTGCCTTCAAAATGCAAAATATCCTTGGCAGAAGGAAAACCGCGGCCAACCCTTGATATTTTGCGCAAATCGCGGCGAGCAATTCGGTCGATTTTCTGATGCACGCCTATGAAATTACCCGAATGCGAACGAAAAGTAGTACCGCTGTACATGCATTGTATTATAGCACGCCGTTTGGCAGCGGCTCGGCAAAAGGCAAAAGACAGATAGAACTTGCCAAACATAAGCATTGTACTATATACTTGGTTTTAAGTTACGGAGAGCCTACAGATACAAAACATCAGCATTCCTCGGAGGTTAAGTATGCGAAACAGCAAAACCAGCAAACAAACTATAGTCATATCGATTATCGCCGTATTGACAATTATCAATACGATTCTGATAGGTGTAATATTTTTTATTCAGAGCAACAAGTTTTGGTCGGTTGACTATATAACCGAAAACCACACGAGGCGTATAATCAATCTAGAAAAAACAATTAAAAAACTCGAAAAATAATTCTAATTAAGCGTTGTCACCCGCTGGTTGTGGCGGACGCGTGCTTCTAGTGCTGGATATTTCGATAGACTTTCACCGCTATCAATGAAGCGCTTAGCGGCCTTTTGAGCGCGAGCAATCAGCTGCGTGTCGGCTAGCGTGGCAATCTGCAGATTAAGCGCGCCGTGCTGCATGCGTCCGTAAATCTCGCCAGGACCGCGCAAGCTCATATCGACCTCTGCTAGATGAAAGCCGTCGCTGGATTTTTCTATTTCCCGCAAACGCTGCGACGGTTTGTTATTCGTGCTCATCATCAAATAGCAGAAGCTTTGGTGCTGACCGCGGCCGACCCGCCCGCGCAGCTGGTGCAATTGCGCTAAGCCAAATTGGTCGGCGTCCTCGATCATCATAATTGTAGCGTTTGGCACGTCGACACCGACCTCGATGACGGTGGTGCTAACTAAGATATCATATCGTTGGTCTTTAAAAGCTTGCATGATTTGATCTTTTTCGCTAGCAGCCATCTTGCCGTGCAGCATAGCGATGCGGCGGCGGCCAAAAATACTATTTTTGAGTCGCTTGTATTCGGCTTCGACACTTTTGCGATCGTTAGAATCGCTATCGGTAATTAAGCTGCAAACTACGTAAACCTGGCGACCCTGGGCAATTTGCTGGTCGATAGCAGTATAAGCAGCCTCGCGCGAAGGCGGCGAAATAATTTTGGTAAGAATCGGCCGCCGACCGCGCGGCTGCTCGTCGAGGACGCTGACGTCTAGCTCGCCGTAAACAGTTAGCGCCAAACTGCGCGGAATCGGCGTGGCAGTCATCGCTAAGAGGTGCGGCATGGCGGCTACCGATGGTTTTTTCGAATCTGACGGGGCGCTCGACACGCTTCCTTCACCTCCGTGTCTCGCTCGCGAGCCTGGGGCTGCGCGCCCGGTCTCTCGAGACGAGCCAGCGGTAATAGTCACAGGTTCAGAAAGCGTGTCGAGCACCCCTGCTTCTAGTCTCTCGTCCTTAACCTTCATCAGCAGCCTCTGCCGCTGCTCGACACCGAAGCGATGCTGCTCATCGATAATCACGAAGCCCAGGCGGTGAAACTCCACCTTATCCTGGATGAGCGCGTGCGTACCGACAATCACATCGACCGCACCGTTAGCGATTTGCTGATAAAGCATAGCGCGAGCTTTGCCTTTGACGCTGCCAATTAGCAATCCGACCGTCACGCCGAACGGCTCGAGCAGTTTAGACAACGTTTGGGCGTGCTGCCGCGCCAAAATCTCGGTCGGCGCCATCAACGCTGTCTGATAGCCAGCACTCGCTGCCTGCCGCGCTGCCAATCCGGCCACCACTGTCTTGCCGCTGCCAACGTCGCCTTGTAATAAGCGATTCATCGGCCTAGCATTTTCGAAATCTTGCAAGATATCCCAGGCGGCGCGGCGCTGAGCATTGGTTAGTGTAAATGGCAGTTTCTTGACAAAATCCTGTACGACAGACTTTTCAAACGGGATCGCGAAGCCAGCTAGCTTCTGGTTGTCAATTTTGTTGAGCTGGCTAGCCAAAACCAGTTCGAATAGCTCTTCAAAGGCTAAGCGCTGGCGAGCCTGTTCAACTTCCCTTTCGTTGCGCGGAAAATGCATCGCCGAAATCGCTGCCGCGCGGTCGAGCAACTTCTCGTTCTTGACAACGCTCGGCGGCAAAGTTTCGGGCAAAACACTCATTAGCGGGCGCAATTGCTCGATAACTTTGCGTACTGTTTGCGATTTTAGCCCGCGCACCGCATGGTAAACTGGCAGCAGCCGATCAGCTTGTACTGGCAGCTCCTTGGCAAGCTCGGCTGTCGGGTTGGTTAGCTGGTAGCGGCCGTAGTTATACTCAAACGTGCCGCTGAAATAAAACCA
>ERZ773263.478-NODE-478-length-28018-cov-5.766298_pt1 | contig 28018 bp, 20 predicted proteins | sample MGYA00511076_ERZ773263 | MGnify/ENA primary metagenome ERZ773263 (study PRJEB29015, sample SAMEA2738155) | human oral metagenome | biome: human oral; feature: human-associated habitat; material: saliva | place: China | collected 2195 ... | reverse complement strand
GGCCGTGCTCGCCGGGGCCGTAGGGGCGCTTCTCGAAGTAGCGGACGGCCTTGGGCGTGAGCGCGAGGCCGAGGGCGCGGGACTCGCGCACCTGCTTGCGGGAACGATTCGTTGCCATAATTGTTCTTCCTGTTTCTCATGTCATGCCGGCGTGCCCGGCATGGGGCCAACTCCAGGATCGACGAAGCGTCCGTCGGCTAAGGCCCCAGGTGTCCGCGGGCGCGGACAACTGTTACATCCTAGCGTTTCTTCAGAAGATTGCGAATCATCGCGAGGCGCTTCGTGAGCATCGCCTCATGCCCGTTGTCGGTGGGAGCGTAGTAGCGCACGCCTTGGAGATCGTCGGGCATGTACTGCTGGGCCGCCACGTGATGCGGATGGTCGTGCGCGTAGAGATATCCGTCCCCGTGTCCCAGCATGTCGGCCCCGCGGTAGTGCGCGTCGCGCAAGTGCTCGGGCACCGCTCCCCCACGCCCTGCGCGCACATCGGCGATCGCGCGGTCAATCGCCAGGTACGTCGCGTTCGACTTCGGGGCGGTGGCAACGGCGACGACGGCCTGGGCCAGGAGGAGACGCGCCTCGGGCATTCCGATGCTGGCGACCCCCTGTGCCGCGGCCACGCACGTGGAGAGCACCTCAGGCGCGGCCATGCCCACCTCCTCGCTGGCCGCTATCATAATCCGTCGCGCGATGAACCTGGGGTCCTCCCCAGCCTCGATCATGCGCGCGAGGTAGTGCAGGGAGGCGTCCACGTCCGACCCGCGCATGGACTTGATGAAGGCGCTGGCAACGTCGTAGTGCTGATCCCTCCCCCACCTCACGAGCGCGCTATTGGCCGCAGCTTCGACCCCTGCGACGGTAATGAGACGTTCCCCCCGGTCGTCGGCGACGCCCGCGGCGGCCTCCAGAAGGGTCAGGGACTTGCGGGCATCGGCTCCGGCCAGGCGCACCAGTCCCGCCACAGCCTCGTCCTCGATGCCGAAACGTCCCCCGAGGCCGCGCTCGTCGGTGAGCGCGCGCCGGATGAGTTCCTCGATCGCGTCGGACTCGAGCGGGCGCAACGTGAGCAGCAGCGACCGCGAGAGCAGCGGGGAGATGACGGAAAAAGATGGATTCTCCGTGGTTGCGGCAACGAGCACGACCCAGCGGTTCTCGACGGCGGGCAGGAGAGAGTCCTGCTGCGCCTTCGAGAAGCGATGCACCTCGTCGACGAAGAGGACCGTCTCTTCATCGCCCGATGCTATCCGCCTTCGCGCCGCCTGCACAACGCTGCGCACGTCGCTCACACCCGAGGAGACGGCGGAGAGCTCCACGAAGTGCCTGCCCGAGGCGCGAGCAATCAGGTAGGCCAGGGTTGTCTTGCCCGTGCCGGGTGGGCCCCACAGAACGACGGAGGAGACAGCGACCCCGTCGCGCGAGCTGGGCGTCAGAAGGCGGCGCAGGGGCGCGCCTTCGCCCAGGAGGTGACCTTGACCGACGACCTCGTCAAGGCTCGTGGGGCGCATTCGAACGGCGAGGGGCGCGTCCGCGTCGCACGCGGGCACGCCCCTGTCGTCGAAAGACTCAGAATCGAACAGATCCACGAGGAACAGCCTAGGACAAGGTGACCTCGTGTGAGGACGACCCGATCTTCGGCCCGGAGAGAACCTGAACGACGACGAGGCCGCCGAGAATCAGCATGCAGGCTCCCGCACCGAGCAGGTATCCGTTGAGGCTCTCGGACTCATCTCCGTCCTGGGAGGAGGAGAGCATCTCGGCGTGCAATTTGACCGTGCCGGATGCGTCAACCGACGAGTCCGTGGAGGCTCCGGAGGCCGAGGCCACCTTGAATTCCGCCCACCCAACGAGTTCGTGGGAGCGATTGGCAACGACAACCTTGTAGTCTCCGGTGGGCAGGCCGCTCAGATCCATCGTGACCTGATTCGAGTCCTCCACCTGGAGCCAGCGAGCCTCGCCGGTCTGCATGATGTTGGCGCTGACCCAGTCGCCGACTGCAGCTTTATCAGAGGGAACGTTGATGGTCAGCTGGCCGGCGGTAAACGCTGCGCTGACGCCTCCCTTGTTTGCATCGTTGAGCTGAGACTCGTCGGACACCGGCGAGACCGGCGTGTCTGAGGGTCTGGCCACGTTAGCCGACGCACTCGGGGTGGGGGTCAGAGTCGGGGTGGGCGTCGGCGAGGGGGTTTCCGTGGGTCGCACGGCCGGCAGCTGCGGATCGTCGGGCTGAGGAGCCGGAGTCGGCGATGCACTCGGCGCGGGAGCGGGATCAACCGTCGGCGCGGGCTGCGTCGTAGGCTCAGAGGTCGGCGTAGGAGCGGGCTGCGTCGTAGGCTCAGTGGTCGGCGCGGGCTGCGTCGTGGGAGCGGTGGTTGGCGTGGGAGCGGGCTGCGTCGTGGGAGCGGCGGTCGGCTCCGGTGTAGGATCCGTGGTGGGTTCCGTCGTCGGCTCAGGATCAGGCTCGTAGGGCTTGTACACCTTGACGTAGTGGTACGAATCGGCCACGACATCATCGTCACTGCTGTAGATGACGACGCGGACGGTGTGGATGGTTCCGGGTTCCCACGTGATCCCCTCGCGGTTGTTGGTGCCGTTGGGCACCTGAACAACGATGCTGTAGTTGGACAGCGACGTCACCTGCCACAGGTCGTCGGAATCCACGTTCACGCGTTCCCCGCCGCGTTCGAAGGTGAGGGGAGCGGTTGGCGAGACGTCACCGCCGTCAAGGATCACGCCCCAGAAACCGGTCTTCGCATAGAGCCGTTCAAACTCCGATCCCTGCTCGAGATTCACGGAGAAAGCAGTGCGCGGGATGGCGTAGGGGTCATCGGGACTCGAGCCCGATCCATTCCCATCCGCTCGGGCCGCGAAGCCCGGGATGGCGAGCGCAATTGCGGCGAACAGGCACAAGGCCATGAGAAGGCTCATCGTTCGACTGCGCCCCACCAGCCTACGCGCGGCGAGCGCAGAGGTAGCCCGTCCGTGCTGCATACCGTTCTCCTTAGTGCCTTCAATACTCAGTTGCATTGTTCTGGAACTAGAGTAACAGGCGTGGCGCGTGAATGCTAAATTCCAACGCACACCACACGGTTAATGCACGAATTCTCACCACGCCTGAGCCCGAGGTGCAGCAGCTAGCGGACAGGAGCGTGGCCGCGCTTCACAATACTGACCGTCACGATTGCACCCAGCAGCGCCAAGACGGCGCCGCCGGCGAGCACCCACACCCCGAGCCTGCTTTCCTGCTCGCGGGCGGCCTGGTTTGTCGCCTGCTTCTCAGAGTGCGCCTTGGGGCCGATTTGTGAGGCTGACACTCTCTGCTGCTCCGACGAAGCCGTGGCCTCGGGCGTCGCTTCCGCGCCCACCCCACTGCCCGCGGGAGATCCGGTCGTAGACCCGGAAGGGGTCGCGGCGGAAGGCTGAGCTGACGTTGCGGGCGAACTCGGCGCGGGAGAGGAAGCCTCAACGGCGCTCTCCGGGCTGGCGCCCGCGCTCGTGGGCGCCGCGCCGGGATCGACAGGCGACGGTTTGGACTCACCGCTGGGTGTCACGATGTCCGGCGAGGCCGGGGGAACAAAAGCGCCCGTGGGCTCGGTCGACGCGTCACTGCCGCCACCAGGCAGATCGGTCGCGGGATCCGTCGGCGTGAGCCTGCAGGAGGGGGTGGCACCCTCGGCGTCGGTGACCGAGACCTGCAGTTCGACATACGTTCCACTCACGCCGTCGCCGACACTCACCCGATGCTGGGATCCAACCGTCCAGGTGGCTGGCACGGGGAAGTCCAGCGCGAAGGTTCCTTCGGGGCTCACCTCTGCGACGGCCCACGCCGCCCGGTTTCTCGCCACTGCGGGGGGGACCCACGAGGGAAGCGTCGCATCCTTCGCTCGCTTTTCCTGCCCATCGTCGAGGGTGACGATAACGAAACCTCGGGAGCCTTGCACACCCGAGGACCACCCAGCACCTTCGGCATGAGAGGTCGCGCCCGCGCGAACAAGGGAGGACATGACGACCGAGGAAGCTTCCGCGGTGACGGTCAGACACTGGGTAACGTCGTTGCCCGGACCGTCGACGCTAAGAGCGGGGCTAGCGCTCACGAAGACTCCCGCAACGATCGAAGCGGAGATAGCCAACGCGAGCACGGGCATACGAAGCCCCATCCCGCGCGAGCGCGCTCCTGTCGTCATGCGTGTCTCTTTTCCCCTCTTCGCAATACTTGACGCCGATCGGCACGGTCACGCCCATAACAGCCGGGTAAGTGTGCGAGTAACCACCTGGTATAGCCACCTTAGTATTGTTCGCCGTGGCAACACAATTGCGAACGACAAGCAAAGTTGTGACCTTGCCTGCAATTCGTTGACATTTCAAGGATCAGAGGAGCGGGGGCACACGACTGTGACCTTCGTTATCGCACAATCATTTCCGGACATTACCCACCGGTTAGCTTTCCGGGAGGCGCTCGCATCTAGCTCGTTGGGATCACGATCGGCGTCGAGGTGACCGGGTCATCGATGATCCGGCAGGGAACCCCGAAAACACGGTTGATCACATCGGGGTTGACGACCTGGGATGGCCTCCCCTGTGCGACGATGCTTCCGTCCTTCATGAACACCACGTGCGTGGCGTAGCGGAAGGCAAGATGCAGGTCATGCAAGACTGCGACGACCGTCGTGCCGCCTCTGTGGAGACGCTGGGCAACGCGCAGGACCTCGAGCTGATGATTCAGGTCGAGATAGGTCGTGGGCTCATCCAGGAGCAGGATGTCCGTCTCCTGGGCCAACGCCATCGCGATCCACACCCGTTGGCGCTGCCCGCCGGATAGTTCTCCCACGCGCCTGCCCACCAAGCTCGACACGCCCGCGTCTTCCATCGCACGCTCCACGGCGTGTTCGTCGCGCTCCGACCACTGGCGCAGCGGCGGCTGGTGGGGATACCTACCACGCGCGACCAGCTCTTCAACAAGGATGTCGGCCGGCGCACGGGACGACTGCGCCAAAAGGCCGAGCCTGCGCGCCAGCGCCTTCTGGTTCATCGTGGCCACGGCTCGCCCATCGAGTTCGACGACACCGCCACGCACGCGCAAGACCCGCGCGAGGGCGCGCAGTAGGGTCGACTTGCCGCACGCGTTAGGCCCCACGATCACGGTGAGTTCTCCCGGAAGCACGTCGAGCGAGAGACCGTCGAGAATCGGATCCCCTTTCCCATAGCCCACGACGATGCCGCGTGCGGAAAGCACGGTCTGTGGATGCGCTGACGTCATCGTGCCTCCTCGCGTGTCAGGATCCACAGCAGGTACAGCCCTCCGAGGACACCCGTCACAACCCCGACCGGCAGCTCCGCGGGTGCGACGATCCTCTGAGCCACGACATCGGCGCTCAGCACGAGCGCTGCGCCCACAACCGCCGAGGACACGACGCCTACTCCCCCTCCACCGCACAGACGCGCAGCAATGTGCGGAGCGGAGAGCGCAACGAAAGCGACCGGTCCGGCGACCGCAGTCGCAAGAGCGACGAGGACGATCGCCGAGACGATGGCGCTCACACGCACGACGCGCACGCGCACCCCGAGTCCCGTGGCGACATCATCCCCCATCGCGAGCAGGCCGATGGATGTAGCTGCACAAGCACAGGAGAGACCTAGAACTCCCAGCCCGACGATCAGAGGAAACGCTCGGACGAAAGTCACGCCGTTCAGCGAGCCGGCGCTCCACAGCTGGGCGCGTTGAGCCGCCTCAAGAGGAGCCTTGACGACGAGCAGCGAATTGAGGGCCCGCAGCGCAGCGGAGCAGCCGATCCCCACCAGGACGACGCGAATGCCCGTCACTCGGGTTCCACCGCTGCAGGCCAGGACCAGAGCACCCGAGACCAGGCCCCCGATCAACGCACCCGTGCCCGTCGCCGCCGGACTCGCGCCAAGGATGATGATGGCGACAAGAGCACCGGTTGCCGAACCCGCGGACAGGCCGACGACGTCGGGGCTGCCGAGCGGATTGCCCGAAATCGTCTGGAAGATGCGTCCTGCTATCGCAAGGGATGCGCCCACCGCTACCGCGCACACGACACGGGGAAGGCGGACGGATTGCACGAAGTAGACTCCGAGATAGTCCTCGGATGGGCCACCATCGCCCGTTAGGCGCCGAAGGGAGTCGGCGACGCCGAGCCCGTAGTCGCCCAGCGTCAGCGAGTACAGGGCGAGGCACGACAGGAACACGAGGCCAAGCATCACGACGATGGCGCTGCGACGATGGACGCGTATCACCCCGCGCTTCACGCGGACAGCACGATAGCGGCCTCGGTTCACGACATCCCCCTTCCCGATGCGCGCGCGATGAAGAAAGGGGCTCCGACAAGCGCGACGATCACTCCGACAGGTGCCTCCGACGGAGCCAGGACGAGCCGCGAGGCAACATCGGCAAGGCACACCCACACGGCACCAACCAGGATCGACCACCCTGCAATTGCTCGCTGCCGGGCACCGACCACTCGCCGAACCAGGAGCGGCACAGCCAGTCCGACGAAAGCCAAGGGACCCGCCAGCGCCGTCGCTCCTGCCGCCAAGGCCGTGACCGAGACGACGGCGAGGCTCCTCGCGACACGCACCCGCACGCCCAGGCTCATCGCAGCCTCGTCGCCGAGGGAGAGGATGCCGAGCGCGGAGCTGAGCAGTAGCGCGACGACGCCTCCGGCCCCGATGAGGCAGCCAGCACGGACGACCGACGTCATGTCGACGCCCTCCAAGGAACCCGACGCCCAGAAGCGGAACTCATTGAACGCTAGCCGGTTCGAGGACACGATGGCCTGGGTGACGGACGTGAGCGCGGCCGACACGGCAATTCCGGCGAGCGCCAGGCGCGCCCGAGAACCCGTTGCTCCCCTGCCCGACAGGACAAACACCAGCAGCGATGCTGCCGCTGCTCCGCCAACCGACGCGGCGAGGTTGACGCCGCTTGACGTCACGCCGAGAGTGGCCGTCGTCGCGACCACCGCAAAGGCGGCACCGGCATTGATACCCAGCACTCCGGGGTCGGCGAGGGGGTTGCGAGTGATCGCCTGCATGACGGAGCCGGCGAGGCCGAGCGCTCCACCGCCAAGGAGGGCGGCGAGCGTGCGCGGAACACGCAGGTTCACCACGACCTGCGCATCGTGGCTCGTCCCCCCGCTCACGAGGGCATCGCAGACGACCGAGAGTGCGATGTGTCGAGAGCCGAGGGCAAGCGAGGCGGCGACGCTGAGGACGAGCGCGAGCGTCGCCACAGAAGCGGCCGTGGCGACGCTCGCTGCATATCGGATTCTCATCCCGGGATGACCGAGCAGCCTGGGGCCTCGAGCCCGGTCAGGACGCCCGAACGAATTGATCCTCGATGTTCGCGACGATGCCCTCCATGAGGAGGTATCCGCCGGTGGAGGTCCACAGGGACCCATCGACGGGAATCACGTGCCCGGCGCGGACCGCTGCAAGGGAGTCGAAGCCGACCGACGCGCGTGCCTCCGCCAGGGCCGCCTCGGATGCCTCGACTCCGGTGGCGCCACCGGCCGACGGGTTGTTCACCGAGGACTTGCCGAGCGTACCGAAGAATATCCAGTCGGCGTCAATCTGATCGATGTTCTCCAGCGACACGGGCTCGGAGTGTCCCTCACCGTTGCGGTCCTGGTTCGCCGGGCGCTTCATCCCCAGCGCGCTCAGCGCCTGGCCCGCGGGAAGCTCCTTGAGGATCAATCCCGCGCTGTCCCCCTGCCAGCGCACCACGGAGTACGTCTGGTCCAGGTCCCCGCCATCGTTGAGGCGGGAGCTGACGGCTGCCACGTGCGCGTCAAAGTCAGCGAGCTTGGTGGAGGCCTCGTCTGTGACACCCAACGCATCGGCGGTGCGCGTGAAGGTTTCGCGCCAGTCGTCCCCAGAACGTGCGGTGTAGAACACCGGGGCGATCTGCTTCAGGGCATTCAGCGTGTCGGTGTCGTCACTCTTGACCGACGTTCCATCGACGAGGATCAGGTCGGGGTGGGCGGCGCCGACAGCTTCGAGGTTGGGGGTGCCGACCGATCCGAGAATCGGAACATCGCCGGCGCGGTCGGCAAGGTAGGCGGCGACACCGGCTTGCCCTCGACCGGACACAGCACCGACCGGAGTGATCCCCAACGCCAGGGCGTTGTCCGTCGTCGGCTCCGAGAGTGTGACAACGCGAGTGGGCTCGAGGGGAAGGGCAACCTCCTGACCGGAGGCGTCGGTCACCATCCGGGTCTCGGTCGCGGCCGTGCTCATGGGTCCGGTGGATGAGGCGGGCGTGGGTTGAGAGGGCGAGCAGGCTCCGGCCACGAGCGCGGCGAGCGCGACACCGACAAAGGTGCGGATTCGAGTCGACATGTGCACGGGTACCTCAATTCACGTAGACAACGCAAGGACAAAGGTAAGCCTAACTTAGCTTTCTCCTAGCGGCGAGGTCCGTCTCACGATCGCATGTCCGCGGGGTCGCACCAGTCGTCGAGCGCCTTCACGATTCCCTCGCGCCACCACGCGACATCGTGCCCGCTGCGGTAGTGATCCACATCAACCGGGCCGCCATAGCTGCGCACAATCCGCCCGCAGTCGTCCACAACAGGACGCATCGTCCGTTCGAGGGTTCCCACCTGCAGGCGCAGTCTCAGGCCCCCACGCGGCACGATCGATCCGGCGCGCAGGCCATTCATGAGCGTGCCTTCACCCCGTCCCCGCTCGGTTCCTCCCCACCACAGGGACGGGGACTGGGAGAGCGCGCAGTCGAGCGGAACATCCGTTCGCAGGGCGGCGTCAAGAACCGCAAGACCCCCGTAGGACTGGCCGGCGGCCATCACGGGACCCACCCCGGCCTCGTCGCACACGGCCCACACCAGCGCGTGCACGCGGGCGATATCGGTCATCTCCGCCTCGCGCTGACCCCCCTCCCCCGCATCGATCGTGATGATGCGCAGGCCCGGATAGCGCCGGGTCAACCAGCCGACGCCATTGGCCCGCCATATGTGACCGTCAAGGAGAACGAGAGTCCTCCTCGCTTCGGTCTCACCGTCGTGGACGATGACGGGACGGCTCAACGAGCCTCCCAGGCGCGCGCCGATGCGCGCTCCAATGTTCTCCTCGCGCCGAGCGCGCATCCCGTCCGGGCGCGGAACCGAGGGCCAGACCACCGACGCGTCGGGCCCCACGAAGAGTGAGGCGCGGTGCCCGCGCCCGTTGACGATTCTCAGCGGGTTGGAAGGATCGGGGCGCGCCTCCTCAACGAAGGCCACCCACGCGCGGGCGTCCGTCACCCCCCGCGGATCGAGGGGGCGCGGCTCGGCCCACGCGAATTGGTAGCTCATGATCGCGTCGGCGGGAAGCACACACGCCAGGGTCGCACGGCCGCCACCGTGCGCACCGATGTCCATGCGGAACTCATCGAGGTGCTCGCGGGCTCGATCCGTCACGGTATTGAGGATGACGTAGCCCGCCGCCCCTCGGGCGCGCGACTGAAAGATCACACGCACCGCATCGGTTCCGTCGACGGTGAGGCGATTGCCAATGATCGGGTGCGCCTCGCCGTGTCGAAACGCGGCGTCCGGCGGCTCGACACGCAGCCGACAGTAGCCGTTACGAGAGAAGGAGGATTCCCTGAAAGCCACGCGTTTAGTCGAAGAGCGAGATGTCGCCGGCTCCCACGCGCGCGACAACCGCATCCCCACCGGCGAAGTTAATGACGGTCGTCGGCTCGGCGACGCCGACCGGACCCACCACCACCAGGTCAACCTGGTGCCCGATGCGCTCGTCGACATCAAATCCGTCCGTGAGCGGTTCTTCCTCACCCGGCAGGATGAGCGTCGAGCACGCGAGCGGCTCCCCGAGTGCGCCGACAATCGCCTGGGTGATGACGTGGTCCGGGATGCGCACGCCCACCGTGTGCTTCTTCTTGTTGAGCATGATGCGCGGCACTTCCTTCGTGCCGCGCAGGATGAAGGTGTAGGGGCCGGGCGTGAGCGCCTTCATGGTGCGGAACTCGTGGTTATCGATGAGCACCAGCTCCCCGAGCTGCGCGAAGGAGTGGCACAGCAACGAGAAATTGTGCTTGTCGTCAAGCTTGCGGATCGCACGGATCGTGTCCATGCCCGCCTTGTTACCGATCTTGGTTGCGATCGCGTAGCCGGAATCGGTGGGCAGGGCGATCGTGCCGCCACGCTCCAGCAGGTCAACGACCGTGCTGACCAGACGGGCCTGAGGATTCTCCGGGTGCATCTCCACGTACGACATACACCCATTGTGCCTGAAACCCCCATCGACCGACGGTCGATGGGGGTTTCGTACGCTAGCTCACGCCAGTCGGGTCACTTCGAGGCGTCGCCCGAAGCCTCTTCGCCGCGCTTTCGTGGCGTCGCGTCGACTCCCGCCTCCTTGCGCTGTGCGGGTGTGATGGGAGCCGGAGCCTCGGTGAGCGGATCAAAGCCGCCGCCCGACTTCGGGAAGGCGATGACGTCACGAATCGACTCAGACTTGGTCAGGAGCGAGACGATTCGATCCCAGCCAAACGCAACGCCCCCGTGTGGTGGAGCGCCAAACTTGAAGGCATCAAGCAGGAAGCCGAACTGCGCCTGCGCCTCCTCCTCGCCAATACCCATGACGTCAAAGACGCGATTCTGGACGTCTCGACGGTGGATGCGGATGGAGCCGCCGCCGATCTCGTTGCCGTTGCACACGATATCGTACGCGTAAGCCAGCGCATGGGCGGGATCTTGATCGAAGCTGTCCATCCACTCCGGTTTCGGCGACGTGAAGGCGTGGTGAACGGCGGTCCACGCGCTGTGCCCCAGCGCGATGTCACCCTCGGCCTCGGCGTCACCGGTGGGCTTGAACAGCGGCGCATCGACGACCCACGTGAACGCCCACGCGTCGGGATCGATGAGATCGCAGCGCTTGCCGATCTCGAGGCGAGCGGCACCCAGGAGCTCGCGCGACGGAGTTGGCTTGCCCGCGGCGAAGAAGATGCAGTCCCCGGGCTCGGCACCTGTCGCCTCCGCGAGACCCTCTCGTTCGGACGCGGAGATGTTCTTGGCAACGGGGCCGCCCAGGGTTCCGTCCTCGCCCACGGTCACGTAGGCCAGGCCCTTGGCGCCTCGTGCCTTCGCCCACTCCTGCCACTTATCGAAGGTACGGCGCGGCTGAGAGCCGCCACCGGGCATGACGACGGCGCCGACGTAAGGGGCCTGGAACACGCGGAAGGGCGTATCCTTGAAATAGTCGGTCAGCTCGGTCAGCTCCAGGCCAAAGCGCAGGTCGGGCTTGTCCGAGCCGAAGCGTTCCATCGCGTCCCTGTAGGTCATGCGCGGGATCGGGGTTGCCAGGTCGTAGCCGATCAGCGCCCACACGTTCTTCAGGACGTCTTCGGCGACCTCGATGACATCATCCTGTTCCACGAAGCTCATCTCGATATCGAGCTGGGTGAACTCGGGCTGGCGATCCGCACGGAAGTCCTCGTCGCGGTAGCAGCGCGCGATCTGGAAGTATCGCTCCATTCCGGCAACCATCAGCAGCTGCTTGAAGAGCTGGGGGGATTGGGGCAGCGCGTACCAGGAGCCGGGCGAGAGTCGAGCCGGCACGATGAAGTCTCGGGCTCCCTCGGGGGTCGAACGCGTCAGCGTCGGCGTCTCGATCTCCACAAAGTCCCGCGCGTAGAGGGCCTCGCGGGCAGCACGCGACACCTTGGAGCGCAGGCGGATCGCGTACTGCTCGGGTTCGCGGCGCAGGTCGAGGTAGCGGTACTTCAGGCGCGTTTCCTCGCCCACGTTGCCGGAGTCTTCGGCATTGGAGGACACCTGGAAAGGCAGGGGCGCACTGGTGTTGAGAATCTCGATATCGTCGCCCATCACCTCGATGGCGCCGGTCGCCAGGTGGGGGTTCTCGTTTCCCTCGGGTCGAGCCGCGACCTCGCCGGTGACCTTGAGGACAAACTCGCTGCGAAGTTCGTGGGCGACTCTCTCGTCGCGAACGACCACCTGAGCGATGCCGGAAGCGTCGCGCAGGTCAATGAATGCGACGCCACCGTGGTCGCGCCTGCGGTCAACCCACCCGGTGAGCGTCACCGTCTGACCGATCAGGTCAGTCCCAAGCGTTCCAATGTTGTGAGTGCGAAGCACTGTTATTCCTTTCGTTGGTACCATCCGCGAGACAGGCGGCGGCGAGGCTATTGTACGCTCGCAATCCGCTGGCCAACGATTGCCACGAGTAGGATAGGCCTCATGCCCGAGCAATCCTCGTCCCCGTCGTCTACGGCATGGAGCCGTATCGAGATTGGCCTAGCGCTCGGCTCGATCCTGCTCATCACCCTTGTCGCCTTCGAGGAGCTGGCCGCCACGACGATCATGCCGACCGTCGTCGCGTCGTATCGGGCCTCCGCGTGGTACCCGCTCGCCTCGGGCGCGGCCCTGGCAACCCAGCTGAGCGCAACGGTCGTCGCCGGGGTACTGGCCGACTGGAAGGGCCCGCGTTTCGTTCTCGTTGCCGGTATCGCCCTGTTCGTCGCGGGCCTGGTCGTCAGCGCACTCGCGCCTACTATCGTTGTCTTCGTCGCGGGGCGCGCCCTCCAGGGCCTCGGCGGCGGTCTCCTTGTCGTCCCGCTCTACGTCCTCGTGGGAAAACTCGTCGCTCCCACTCGTCGCCCGTCCTTCTTCGCGTGGTTCTCCCTCGCGTGGGTCCTGCCCTCCCTGATCGGTCCCGCGATCGCGGGGTACGTCACGCAATTGTGGGGCTGGCGCTACATCTTCGGCGTTGTTCCCATCCTCATTGCGGCCGGGTCCATCCCCGTGGCCTTCGTGCTGCGCGACCTTGCCCCCCAGGAGGAACGCCAGGCCTCCCATCTGGCGTCCCTGTCACGCAATGCCCTCTTGGCGGGCGTTGGCGTCATGGCTCTCCAGCTCGCGGGAGCGCTTCCCTCTCTCGTTGCACGCGCCCTCGTTCTGCTCGCGGGCGCCGTCCTTGCCGCCTGGACGCTTCCCCGGCTGCTGCCTCGCGGAACCTTCCTCGCTCGCCCGGGCATGCCCTCGGCGGTTCTTGCACGCCTCAGCGCCATGGCGGCGCTCATCGGTCTTGAGGTGATGATCCCCCTGGTCATCCAGCGCGTGCACGGCTGGGACGAGGCCTTTGCAGGGTGGTGGGTGACGGTCGGGTCACTCACCTGGGCCGTGGGTTCGCTCGGCCAGGCGCGCGTACACAACACGAGGCGTCGGCGCTCCCTGCCCGTCATCGGAGGGACGCTCATGGCAGCCGGCTCCCTCCCGCTCGGGCTCATTCTTGTCAGCGCGATTCCCCTGTGGATTCCCTTTATCGGATGGCTCGCCATGGGACTGGGCATCGGCCTGCTCCACGCTCCCCTGTCAGTCATGGCCCTGGAGGTCACACCCGAGCGCCAGCATGGGCGCGTCTCGTCGTGGCTGCAGGTCGGGGACTCGGCCGGACCGGCCCTCGAGCTTGCCGCCGTGTCCGTCATGATGAGCGCGTGGACGGCGACCGGAGTCTCCGGCGGGGCGGCTTACGCGCCCTACTGGGTAATCGCCACCGCCCTCGCCTTCGTGACCGTGTTTGCGGTGCTCCGGCTTCGTCCTTCTTCTACCGAAAGCGACGCTCAGTCGTCGTAACGGCGCTTACCGAAGTGGCGACGTCCTCCCTCGCGGTCCCAGCCTCCCTCGCGGTCGCGCCGGGCTCGCTTGATGTCCTTCTCCCAGCGCTCGGAGCGCACGCTGCGACGCGGGCGAGACCCGTCTCCCTTCTCGAAGCGGTGCGGGCGTTTGTCCTCTCGGTCGCCGCCGCGTTCCTCGCGTTGTCCCCCGAAACCTCCTCGCGTCCGCGCGTCGCGGTCGAAGCCATCGCGGTCGCCGCGCGGATTCCTGCCAGGTCCCTCATCGACGCGGATGCGCAGTTGGCGTCCTGAGACGTAGCCCTTCGAGATGCGCGACAGCTGCTCACCGGAGAGGTCGGCCGTGATATCGACCAACGAGAACGTCGGGTAGATCTCGATGTGGCCGATATCGCGCCCGTCGATACCGCCCTCTCCTGCGATGGCGCCAACGATGGACCCCGGCTTGACTCGGTCCTTCTTACCGACCTCCACGCGGTAGCGGGTGCCCGACCCGGGCGCGGGGCGTCCCCCCGCCCGCCTGCGAGCTCCGTCGGCGCCGCCCTTGATCGGGCGGTCCTTGTCCCGTCCGGCTTCGAAAGACGCTCCGACGAACTCACCGGACTCGTCCAAACGCTCTTCGCGACGGACCTTGCCCGCGCCGCGGCGGTCCTTCTCGACCCGCGGGGCGGGTCCCTCGTCACCGACGGCGCTCGCCACGAGGGCAGCGGCGATGTCCTCGACGCTCGTCTCCTGGCCGAGCTCCGCCAGGAGCCCCCTGTACATGTCCAGGCGCCCGCGCTCGATGCGCGCCCCGATGCCCTCCAGGAGACGCCGCGCGCGAAACTCTGAGACGGCGGCGGGCGACGGAATCGCAACCTCCTCCATGTCCGTGCCCGTGAGCTTCTCGATCCGGCGCAAACGGCCATGCTCGCGCGGCGTGAAGAACGTCAAGGCTCGTCCCTGTCGCCCGGCCCGACCGGTCCGTCCGATGCGATGCACGTACGCCTCGGGTTCGCGAGGCACGTCGAAGTTCACGACAAGCGAGATGCGTTCCACGTCGAGGCCACGAGCGGCAACGTCAGTGGCCACGAGTACATCAAGGGCCCCGGTCTTGAGGCGTTCGACCATGCGCTCGCGCTCGTTTTGGGCAACATCACCGGAAATGCCCGCGGCGCGGAAGCCCCGAGCCGACAGCTCCAGGGACACTTCCTCGACGTCCGCCCTCGTTCGCACGAAGACGATGGCGGCGTCGGCTTCCTCCTGGCCGCGGGCGATGTGCTGCGCCCGGGTGGCCAGGACTCGGGACAGGGCACCGATCTTGTGCTTGTAGGGCACGACCGCGTAGGTCTGGAAAATGGTATCCACCGTCGAGGACTCCGTCGACACGGCGACCTTGACCGGATCCTTCAGGTGCTCGCGGGCCACCTTCTCGATGGCCGCGGGCATCGTTGCGCTGAACAGCGCGGTCAGGCGCTGTGCGGGGACTGCCGAGGCGATGGTCTCCACGTCCTCCGCGAAACCCATGCGGAGCATCTCGTCGGCCTCGTCCAACACGAGCATCCGCACGTTCGACAGGTCCAGCGCGCCCTTCTCGATCAGGTCGATCACGCGCCCGGGAGTGCCCACGACGACCTGCGCGCCCCGCTTGAGGGCGCCGATCTGAGGACCGTAGGGGGAACCACCGTAGACGGGCACGACGTCGAGGCGGGCGGTGCGTGCGGCAAAGTCCTCGATCGCCTGCGCGCTTTGCATGGCGAGCTCGCGCGTCGGCGCCAAGACGAGGGCCTGCACGTCGCGCTCGTCGGCATCGACGATGGCCAGGAGCGGAAGGCCGAATGCTGCGGTCTTGCCGGTGCCGGTCTGGGCGATGCCGACGACGTCGCGAAGCTCCAGCAGGGGCGGGATCGCGGCGGCCTGAATGGGCGTTGGGACTCGGAAGCCCATGTCGGTGATTGCCGCGAGAATCTCGTCGGGCAATCCGAGGCTGGCGAAGGTCACACCCTCCTCGGCCTGGTCGCTGTCGGTATGTTCCTCGTCGACCTGCGCGGTGTCGCGCTCGTTCTCGGCGTCACGGGGCTCGATGTAGTCGTCGGAAGGCATAGTCATCCTTGCGTGTTGGGTGTCGGGGTAGCAAAACCATGGGGGCGGGCCGTCTCGGCTCCTCGGCGCGGCCTCACCCATAACAACAACTCCCGCATCCCGCGGGCACCATAACAAGGGGCAGCGCCTTATCGCTACGCCTCAGCTTACCCGCACGGCGCGTTGCGCGGCGCGCGTCGTCAGCGACGTCACTCTCGCCGCCACGCGGCGCGCCTGCCTGCGCTCAGCGGGAGAGGCGCGCGATGAAGGAAGCGATCCTCACCTGCCGGTTGTCCTCCTCACGCACGGGTCCCACGACGAGGCGTTCGACTTCCTCGCGGCACAGGCTCGTCAGATCCCTCACGACAATGCGACGACGGCGAGAGGCCACCCACCTGCACGCGAGCGAGTTCATCCACGCGCACGCGAGGGTCAGGGCGCATCCACCCAGCGCCAGCGCCGTGGGAACGGGAACCCACCCAATGAACGGAACCCCGATCTCCACGAGGGCGGCTCGCCCCGCATGGACCACGCCAATCCACGCAATCCCCGCCACACACGCGACCCATGCGAAAAGCTGCAGCGCACCGAAGGCCCGGGCAGCCCGCGGCGCCCCGGTTGAGACGTGAACGTGGCCGGCGACCTGCCCGTGGGCGGCGGCGGGAACCCCGCGAGCTCCCTCGACGGCGCGATCAATGAGGTGGCTACGCCAGCGCGAGGGGCGTCCCTGCCCGCGGCGCCCGACCTCGTGGCGTACCGCGTTGACGAACGACGCCTCGTCGGAGGGTGAGCGCGTCGGCAGGCTCGGCGTGGCTCCCTCCAGCGAGCGTGATTCATCGTCCAGGTGCAGGCGGCGCAGCGGATCGGCACCCAGACGGGCCACCCATCGCAGGGGAAGCCATCCGCCCGCTCGACGCCCAGCCCTCCGGGTCGAAGCGGCAACGGCGTCGGCGATGAGCGGCGCACCGGCCAGCTGTGCGGCGGAAGCGGCCAGTTCCTCCGACATTCCCTCGGTGTCGAGGCCTCGAATGCGGCCGGTGAGGCCCACCGAGTCGTTGATGAGCGCGACTGCCTCACGCAGGGCGGCCTGTGCTCGCGCGGCCTGGCGAGTGACCCGCTGTGACTCCCGCGACAGGTGCGCGGCGAGAGCGTCGACTCCTTGCCCATTCGTCGCGCACACCGGGACGATCGGCGCGCCGTCCAGGCCGCGCTCGTCGAGAATTCGTCGCAGATCCGCCACGATCGCGTCCCTGGAGGAGGCGTCGAGCGTGTCGACGTGGGTGAGAGCAATGGTGACCGAGGCGTGCGACCTGCGCAGACGTTCCAGCCATTCCTCGTGCAGTCGCGCGTCGGCGTACTTTTGCGGGTTGACAACCACCACGAGGCAATCCACGCGCGCCGCCAGCCGTGCCGCCACCTGGGCGTGCTGATCCCTGATCGAATCGATGTCCGGCAGGTCGAGCACGACCACGTCACCGGGCAGCGCGCCCGGGGCCTCGACGCGCACGGAGACGCCGAGCCACTGCAGGAGCTGGCCGGGAGCACGCCCGCGCGGCAGGACCGCGCACGCCTCGTTCGTCGTGGGGCGCAGGACGCCGACACGGACCACCTCTTCCCCGCACAGCGCGTTGACGAGAGTGGACTTTCCCGCGCCGGTACCTCCCAGCATGCCGATCACACACCACTGCGGATCGCATTCGGCGCGCTCGGAGGTCACGTTGATGAGCTCGCGGACCCGCGCAAGCGTCGCGTCATCCATGTCACGCGCGGCAAGGGAGCAGACCTCATCAAGCTGGGAGGCCGCCGTCGCGATCGCGTTGTCGTGCCGCTTCACGCCAGTTCCTCTCCGGCTCTGTCGAGGGCAGCCTCCAGGCGTTCCAGGACGACGGCGTCACCCGATCGATCGACGCGCTCGACGAGGACCGCCACGACTCCTTCGATGGAGGTCCTCGCCAGACGCTCCAGGCATTGGCGCGCCTGCCCCGCGAGGGAACGCACGTTTCGTTCCCCGAAGTAGGACTCCAAGACGGTCTGCGACAGGGCGGCCGACGCACCCGCGACGCCAACCTCGAGCCCTGTGATGCCTCCCGTCATCGCGAAGACGCTGACCATCAGGGAGAGCGTCACGACGTTGATTCCTCCGGCCAGTAGGCGACCCGTCACACGCGAGGACTCCGCTTGCGTCCTGACGATCTGCGTGACCTCCCCGGCCCATTCCTGCGCGATCGCGCGCCCGAGGGCATCGGCCTCGTCGGGATCAAGGTCAGGATCAGGCAGGGAGGAACTCACCAGGGGCTCGGTGAGACGGTAGGCTTCGCGCCACGCCCGGTGATACTGGTCCGCAAGGTGCTGCGCCAAGCCGCCCGTGAGGTCGCGGCGCACCTGTTCTTCGGGAGCGGCCCGCCCCCGCACGGCGTCCACGACGCGCGAGCGAACGCCCGCAACAAAACGGGACAGGGACCTGCTCACGTCCCACGAGCCGAGCACGTCCGCGATGCGCGCGCTGATCTCTCCACGCAACAGATCATCACTGGAGGATGCGGCGACATCTCGCACGCACGAGGCCACGGCTCTCTCGATGCCCTCCAGCGCGCCCGCGTAGGCTGCGAGCTCCTCGCGGGAGTGCGCCAGCGCGCCACGAGCCTCCTCAAGGCAGGAGGACACGGCCCCGGCGAGCGAACGACGCACGATGCGGGCACGCTCGTCCGCGTCCGCGCCAATCGACTCGAGGAAGGCACCCACCGGAGCCACGGCTTCGATGGGCAGACGCCCATCCGTCAGCTCCTGCTCGTCAATCGTCATGATGGGAACATCGGCCAGTCCCCGACGCTCGGCGAGCGCCGCCAGATCGGCACTGATCTCGCCGCGCACACCGCCAGGCACGCGGTTGAGGACGATCGCAACGCGCAGGCCGCGGCGGGCGGCCTCCTCCAGGTGAGTCCAGGCGACCGCATCGGCATAGCGGGCGGCGCTGGTGACGAAGATCCACAGGTCCGCGCCGTCGAGGAGCTCGGCCGCGAGGCGACGATTGGACTCCTCCACGGAGTCAATGTCGGGAGCGTCAAGGATGGCGACGCCCGGACGCCAAAAGTCATCCACCGCGATCGTGACGGCACCCGGGCTCTCCCCCTCGCCAACGTGCTTGGCCAGGCGCGGCAGGACCCGCTCCGAGGTAAACCAGGCGCGCGCGTGAGGCGAGCACACGAGGACCGGGCAGCGCGTCGTTGGGCGAACCGCCCCCGCACGGCTCACGTTTCTCCCCACCAGGGAGTTCACGAGCGTCGACTTGCCCGAGCCCGTCGATCCCCCGACGACAATGAGGATCGGCGCATTCGCGTCCTCCAGGCGCGGCAGGACAACGTCCTGGAGGCGCCGGAGCGCTCGCTCGGCACTCGCCCGGGCATGAGGGTCCATGACCAGGACCGCGCCTGTCAAAGCATCCGCGAGGGCGCGGGCTGCGTCAACCGCCGTCCCCGGCACTCAGTCCGTCACCTTCTCAATCGCCGGTCGCGCATCGGCCGCGGCGATCGTCCAGGTCAGGGGATCCGCCTCCACCTGCTCGCCGCTGCGGATGTCCTTGACCGTGTCGGGCGCCCCCTCCTCGCCGGGAAACCACACGTAGGGAATACCGCGCCTATCGGCAAACTTGATCTGCTTGCCGAACTTGGCAGCACTGGGAGCCACGTCGGTCGAGATGCCGCGCGAACGCAGCGACGCGGCGATTGCCTCCGAGCGCTCGCGCTGGGCCTCGTTGGTCACCGCGACGACGACCGCGGTCGGGACCTTGCGCGAGGAGCGCACCATGGGTGCCGAGATCATGCGGGAGACCAGCCTGGACACGCCGATGGACAGGCCGACACCCGGGTAGGTGCGCTTGCCATCCTTGGCGAGCGAATCATAGCGCCCGCCCGAGCAAATCGAGCCGAGATCCTCGTGCCCCTCGATTTCCGACTCGTACACGCTGCCCGTGTAGTAGTCGAGGCCGCGGGCGATCTTGAGGTCGGCGAGGACCGTTCCGGGCATGCGGGCATTGGCGGTGTCCAGAAGTCGGATCAGCTCGCCCAGTCCCTCCTCGAGGAGGTCACCGCGAACACCGAGTTCACCGAGCCTGGAGCGCACCTCCTCGGAGTCAGCGCTGCGGATCTGAGCCATCCGCAGAAGCGCGGACGCCTGCTCGCCCGCAATACCGGAGTCAGCGAGCTCGCTCGCCACCCCGCCGGGGCCGATCTTGTCGATCTTATCCAGCCCCCGCAGGGCGGCCTCCACGTCGGTGACGCCGAGAGACTCACACACGCCCTGAACGACCTTGCGGTTATTGACGAGCACCCGCACGGGCGGAATCGGCAAGTTGTTGAGCGCCTCGGCCATCACCAGCGGCAGGTCCACCTCGAAGTGGAACGGTAGCTCACCGTTTCCCACGACGTCAATGTCGGCCTGGGTGAACTCGCGGAAGCGTCCCTCCTGTGGGCGTTCTCCGCGCCAGACCTTCTGAATCTGATAGCGCTTAAAGGGAAAGTCGAGATCGTTGGCGTTCTCCACGACGTAGCGCGCGAACGGGACGGTGAGATCGAAGTGCAGGCCCATGCCGCGTTCCTTGGAGGCCTTGGCGCCCGGGTTGCGGTTCGCCTGAAGGCGGTCCAGCACGTAGATCTCCTTGGAGGTCTCACCCTTGGCTTGAAGCTGCTCGAGGGTCTCCACCGCTCGCGTCTCGATCCCCGCAAAGCCGTGGAGTTCGAACACGCGTCGCAGCTCATCCAGAACGTGCGTCTCAATGATGCGTCCGGCGGGAAGCCACTCGGGGAAACCGGACAGTGAGGTGCGAGCCATGAAAGCGTCCTTCTGTGATGCGGTGAGCGCGCTAGCCGATGCGGCGGGCGCGAATCAGATACTGGTTGGAACGAATCTCATCCGCCAACGTCGTGGCCGGTCCGTGCCCGGGGATGAGAATCGTCCGAGGGTCGAGCGCGTTGGAAATCGTGCGCAACGAGTGCCGCATCTGGGTTTCATCCCCACCCGGCAGATCGGTGCGCCCGACGCTGCCCTTGAAGACGACATCGGCGCTGAGCGCCCACGGGACCGGGCCGTGCGAGGAATAGAAGGACTGGTCGCTCACGCGAATGTCCAGTTCTCCGTGTCCGAGGAAGAGGGCGGATCCTTCCGTGTGACCGGGGGCGGGAAGCATCCGCAGCGTCACCCCGGGACACAGCTCGAAGGAGTCGGCGGGCATCTCACGCAGGTCGCTCGGCTTAACCCACGGCCCGGCGAAGTCGGGAGTGGGCATGGGCAGGTGGGATGCGGGGTCCTCCATGCGGTACATGTCGGGGCCCGGAAGGTAGACGGGAACGTGCCCATCACGGCCCCAGGTGGCAACCTCCGCGGCATCCCAGACGTGATCGGGGTGCGCGTGCGTGAGCAGAAGCGCGCCGACTCCCACGCCCTCACGCTCGAGAACCTCGCGAATGAGGTGACGGATGCCGGCGGAAGGATCGACAACAAGGGCAGTGCCCGCCCCAGACGGGACGAGCACAAGCCCATTCGCCGAGTAGAACGGCGACGGAATCACGTGCAGTCGCATGTCACTCCATGGACGACGAGATCTGCGTGAGCCAGGCGCGCTTTGTCTCCAGGGCCTCGCGCACGCTTGACACGTTCTTCGTGTCCCCGGCGGCCTCTGCCTGTGCCAGCGAGCGCTCCAGCTGGGCGATCTGTTCCTCGAGCTGGCCGACCATGCCGGCGGCGCGTGCTCGGGTCTCCGGGTTCGTACGCCGCCATTCCTTTTCCTCGGCCTCACGCACGGCTGCCTCGACAGCGCGCAGACGCCCCTCGACGCGGTGCAGGTCCGAGGAGGGAACGCGCCCAACCTCCTCCCAGCGGTCCTGAATCTGACGGAGCTGTGCCTTGGCTCGCTTGACGTCAGTCACCGGCAGGATCGCCTCGGCGTCGACAAGGATCTTCTCCTTGGCGGCAAGGTTGTCGCGGTACTCTGCGTCGGTTGCCTCGTCCTTGGCGCGGCGCGCGTCAAAGAACACCTGCTGCGCCGCACGGAAGCGAGCCCACAGGGCGTCGTCTTCCTTACGGGACGCGCGCGGTGCGGCCTTCCATCGGTTCATCAGCTCGCGGTAAGCGCCGGACGTGCGCGCCCAGTCCACCGACGAGGACAGGGCCTCGGCCTCGGCGATCAGGGCTTCCTTAATCCTCTTGGCCTCGGACTGCGCCTGGTCCAGCTGAGAGAAGAACTGGCGGCGGTGGCGATCAAATTGCGTCCTGGCCGAGGAGAAGCGCTTCCACAGCTCGTCCTCCACCGACTTTTCCAGACGCGGACCGCGCCGTTGCAGAGTCTTCCACTCGTCGAGCAGGTCGCGCAGGGTTTGCCCCGACTGCTTCCAGTGGGTCTTGGCGGGATCTTGGGCGACGATGGCCTCCGCCCGCTCGACGACGGACGTGCGTTCGGCCAGCGCCTGAGCCTTGGCGGCCTTGCGTTCCTCGCGCGCCACCTCCTTGCGTTCCTCCGCGGCCTTGGCCACGGCCTCGACCCGGTTTCGCAACGCCGGAATATCACCGATGACATTCGGGGAAACGACCTGCTCGCGCAGCGTCGCCAGCGTCTGGTCGATGTCCCTGGGACTCAGGGTCGCCAGGCGATCCTCGAAGAGCTTGATGGTGGCCTCAAGGTCGGCGTAGCGACGCTCGTACAGGGCGTAGGGCGACGCCGGTATGCCCTCCGGAAAGCCACCGACAACACGTTCCTCGTCTCCGTCCTTGACGTAGACCGTCCCGTCCTCGCCGATACGCGCGAAGGGATGCGCGGGCACTTCGGACGCGGGAATCGTTGGCGAAGCATTGACGGCCTCGGCGGGCACCCCAGCTTCGGGAGTGGTTTCGTTGCTCGGAATCGGCGTCGTGGTCACGATATTCCTTCTAGGACGAGGGCTTTCGCCCGGCGCGGTGGTGTGCCGATGTGACACACACAGCTAGTGTGTCACATCTAACGAGACGGTGTGAAGTAATGGCCAAAAAAGGGGACGGATGTAACACACTCCCCACTGGCCACATCCTGTGCCTCCTGCTTCATCTAGGAGTCAGCGCCGATGCGTACCGCCTCAAAAACACCGTCAACCCGCCGCAACGCAGACAGCACGGCGTTGAGATGCCCAAGGTCGGCAAGTTCGAAGGAGAACCGACCGCCGGCAACCTGGTCGCCGTTCGTGTGAAGCGAGGCCGACAGGATGTTGACGCGATAATCCGAGAGCACTCGCGTGAGATCGGAGAGCAGTCCGCCGCGATCAAGCGCACGTATCTCGATCTGCACCCTGAACGGCGTCCCCGTGCTTTGTGCGTTCCACGACACGTCCACAAAACGCTCGGGCTGCAGCTGCCCGAGGCGCACCGCATTCGCGCACGTGCTGCGGTGAACCGATACCCCCTGCCCGCGCGTGATGAATCCGACGATGTCGTCGCCCGGCACCGGCGTGCAACACTTGGCCAGTTTCACCCAGATGTCGTTCGGGCTCAGTCCCGCAACGATGATCGCATCGTCGCCCGAGATACCCGGGCGAGATTTGACGGATCCCGGCGTGACGCCCTCGGAGAGCGTCTCCTCCGTGCCGTCTCCCCCGCCCAGGTTGTCCACGAGCTTCGACACGACGTTCTGCGGCGAAATGTGGCCCTCGCCGACGGCGGCATAGAGACCGGACACGTCGGGATAGCCGAAGGAGGTCGCCACCGACAGGATCGATTCGTGGTTCATGAGGCGCTGCAGGGGAAGGTTCTGCTTGCGCATGGCGCGGGCGAGCGCTTCCTTGCCCGCCTCGACGGCCTCCTCCCGGCGTTCCTTGGAAAACCATGCCTTGATCTTCGAGCGAGCGCGCGGGGAGGCGACGAAAGCCAGCCAGTCGCGCGACGGCCCCGCCTTGTCCGACTTTGCCGTCACGACCTCCACGGTCTCGCCGGACTCGAGCCTCGTGTCCAAGGAGACGAGGCGTCCGTTAACCTTCGCTCCGACGGTGCGATGCCCGACCTCCGTGTGAACGGCGTAGGCGAAGTCGACGGGCGTGGCGCGCGCGGGAAGGACAATGACCTCTCCCTTAGGCGTGAACACATACACCTCGTCGCCGGCGATCTCGTAGCGCAGGGAGTCGAGGAACTCCTCCGGATCGCCCGTCTCGCGCTCCATCTCGACCAGAGCGCGCAGCCAGTTCGCCTGCTCATCCGAGCTCATGCGATCCGAATCGCCGCTGGATGCCTTCGGATTCTGCTTGTACTTCCAGTGCGCCGCGACCCCGTGCTCAGCCCTCTCGTGCATGTCGAAGGTGCGGATCTGGATCTCGACGGGCTTGCCACCCGGACCGACGACCGTCGTGTGCAGAGACTGGTACAGATTGAACTTGGGCATCGCAATGTAGTCCTTGAAGCGCCCCGGAATCGGGTTCCAGCGCCCGTGCAGCGAACCCAATACCCCGTAGCAGTCCTTGATGGACTCCACCAGCACGCGCACCGCGACCAGATCGAAGACCTCATCAAAGGCCTTCCCGCGCACGATCATCTTCTGATAGATCGAATAGTGACTCTTCGGTCGTCCGCTCACCGTGCCTTTCGTTCCCGAGCGGCGCAAATCCTCCTCGATCTGATCAATGACGTCGCGCAGGTATTCCTCGCGCTGGGGGGCCCTCTCGGCCACCAGGCGATCGATCTCGTCGTAGATCTCCGGGTAGAGGGTTTTGAAGGAGAGCTCTTCGAGCTCCCACTTCACCATGTTCATGCCGAGGCGATGGGCCAGGGGGGCGTAAATCTCCAGCGTCTCCTGGGCCTTCTTTTGCGCGGAGGCGGCGGGGACAAAACGCCAGGTACGGGCGTTGTGCAAGCGGTCGGCCAGCTTGATGAGGAGAACGCGGATGTCGCGGCTCATGGCGACGAGCATCTTGCGCAGCGTCTCCGACTGTGCGGCGGCGCCGTAGTGCACCTTGTCCAGCTTCGTCACGCCGTCGACGAGGTTGGCGATGGGCTCACCATACTCGGCGGCCAGCTCCTCAAGCGTGTAGTCGGTGTCCTCGACCGTATCGTGCAGCAGCGCCGCAACGAGCGTCGGAATCGTCATTCCCATCTCGGCCAGGATCGTTGCCACCGCGACGGGGTGGGTGATGTAGGGTTCACCCGACTTTCGCATCTGGCCGCGATGATGGGACTCAGCGGTGCGATAGGCGCGCTCAACGACGCTGATGTCCGCCTTCGGGTGGTTCGCTCGCAGGGCACGTACGAGCGGCTCGATCTCGGGAATCGTGGCACGTCCGCGGGAACCAAACCACACGAGGCCGGATCGTACCCGGGAACCAGCCGCCGGTAGGGCGGACCCTGAAGTCGTGTCGTCGCTGCTCATTCCCCCATGATAGCCACGAAAGAGCGGGTCCGGGGATCGTCGATCCCCGGACCCGCCGGCGCGCGTATTCTCAGGCGTTCACAGGTGCAGAGCAGTCTCCACCCGAATGTCGACGAGCTTGGAGCGGCCCCCCAGGGCATCAAGCTCGAGAAGGACGGCCACCGCTTCGACCGACGCCCCGCACTGGCGCAGCAACTCGACCGCTGCCCGCGCGGTTCCACCCGTGGCCAGAACGTCGTCGATGATCAGGACGCGCTGGCCGGGGCGAACGGACTCCGGGTGGATCTCCATGCGAGCGGTGCCGTACTCAAGCGCGTAGTCGACCCCGATCACGTGGCCGGGCAGCTTACCGGCCTTGCGGATTGTGAGCATGCCGAGGCCAAGCTCGGCTGCCACCGGCGCCCCGAGGATGAAGCCACGCGACTCCAGCCCTCCGACCGCGTCGATCTGGCCCGCGTAGCGGGCGCCGATGAGTTCGACGAGTTCCTTGAACGCCGGGCCGTTGGCGAACAGCTCGGTAATGTCGCGAAACAGGACGCCGGGTTCTGGAAAGTCCGGGACCTCCAGCATGTTGTCCTGCACGAGGGTGGCGATGCGCTCGCCAAGTTCACCGATCATCGATGGCTCTTCTTCCTCTGGGGTTGCCGGTCGTTGCCCAGGCGCTTGCCGGGCTTGATGGGGGCGACCTTCACGGACTCACCGTGGGAGGCCGACTCCCCCGCGGCGCGGTCCGCGCGCTCGCGCTCGACGGCCGCGTCGTGCTCGCGGGTCTTGCTCGACATCTCCTGGAAGCTCACGAGCAGCGGGGAGGCGATGAAGATCGAGGAGTAGGTTCCCGCGATCATACCGATGAAGAGGGCCAGCGAGATGTCCACGAGGGTTCCGGGGCCCAGAGCAAGTGAACCGATCACGAGGATAGCTCCGACCGGAAGCAGCGCCACGACCGAGGTGTTGATCGAGCGGACCATCGTCTGGTTGACGGCGAGGTTGACGTACTCCGCGAACGTGTAGTGCTTTTGCTCGTAGACGTCGCCGGTCAGCTCGCGCACCTTGTCGAAGACGACCACCGTGTCGTAGAGCGAGTAGCCGAGGATCGTGAGCAGGCCGATGAGCGTGGCCGGCGTGAAGGTGAAGCCGATGAGGGCGTAGAGGCCGACGGTGATGACGAGGTCGTGGGCCAGCGCGATGAGCGCCGACACCGACATCCGCCAGTTCCGGAAGAAGATCCAGATCATCACGCCGACGAGGACGAGGAAGACGACGAGCGCCTGGATGGCCTTCACCGTGATCTGGGAGCCCCACGAGGGCCCGATGAGCTGGTAGTTGATGCTCTCGGAGGAGACGCCGACCTGCTCGGCGAGCGCCTGGCGCATCTGGACGACCTCGTCGGTCGACAGGCTGCGGGTCTGGACGCGGACCGAGCCGCCGCCGACCGTGGTCACCTGCGCGTCGGAGACATCGGACACGCCCGAGCCCTCGGCGGCCGAGCGGATCCGCCCGACGGTGCCGTCGTCGACCTGGGAGACCGGCACGGTGAAGACCGAGCCGCCCTTGAACTCGATGCCGAGGTTCAGACCGCGGACCGCGATGGCCAGGAACGAGACGACGATCATCGCGATGGCGATGGTGTACCAGAGCCTGCGGCGGCCCACGAAGTCGATGGAGAACCGACTGGTGTAGAGCTTGTGGAAGAAGCCGTTTCCGGAGGCCTTCTCGGAGGTCCTCGGCGCATCCTTCGTCGCTGCGGCGGTGCTCATCACGCCTCCTTCGGATCGGTGGACGGCTTCGACCCGCCGGAGGGCCGTCGCCCGCCGGTGCGCCGACCGGAGTGCGTGCGGCGGCGACCGATGAGCGAGGCCCGGGTGACGCCCAGGTGCTCGGGCTCGAAGCCGCTGAATCGGCTGCCCTGGCCGAAGAAGCGGGTGCGGCCGAGCAGCGTGACGAGCGGATGGGTGAAGAAGAAGACGATGAACAGGTCGATGGCCGTCGTCACGCCGAGGGTGAAGGCGAAGCCCTTGACCGTGCCCATCGCGAGGAAGAACAGCACGACGGCGCTCAGCAGCTGGACGGCGTCGGCCATGACGACGGTGCCGCGGGCCTTCGTCCAGCCGCTCTGGATCGAGTGCGCCAGCGAGTGGCCGTCGCGGATCTCGTCCCTGATGCGCTCGAAGTAGACGATGAACGAGTCGGCGGTGACGCCGATGGCCACGATCGCGCCGGCGATGCCGGGAAGGTTCATGGCGAAGCCGACGGTCGTGCCGAGCAGGACCAGCGTGGCCCACGTGATGACGGCCGCCGCGACGAGCGAGCCGGTCACGACGATGCCGAGGCCGCGGTAATAGACGAAGCTGTAGAGGAGCACGAGCGCCAGGCCGATGGCGCCGGCGATGAGGCCGGCGGTCAGCTGGTCGCCGCCGAGGGTCGGCGAGACCGTGTCGACGCTGGAGACGTCGAAGGAGATCGGCAGGGCGCCGTACTTGAGCTGGTTGGCCAGCGTCGTGGCGGTGTCCTGGTTGATGCCACCGCCGCTGATCTGCGCGGAGCCCGAGGTGATGGCCTCGGAGGCCTGCGGGGCCGAGATGACCTTGCCGTCGAGGACGATGGCGAACTCGTTGAGCGGGCTCTGCTGGGTGGCCAGACGGCTGGTGGCCTGGCCGAACTGGTCCGCCCCCGTCGAGTCGAAGTCGAGGTTGACGACCCAGGAGACCTCGTTCTGGGGGATGCCGGCGGTGGCGTCGGTGACGTTCTCGCCGGAGATGAGCACGGGGCCGAGGAGGTACTTGTACTGGCCGTCCTCGCTGCAGGCGAAGAGGGGCTGGTCCTCGACGTCGGGCGTCGCCGTGCCGCAGTCCCAGGCCATGAAGTCGCTGTAGTCCTGCGAGCTCGGCGTCCAGGCGAGCCGGCCGGCGAAGTCGGCGGGGCCCTGGCCCGCGGCGCTCGAGCGCGGCGTCGGCGTGGGG
>ERZ773263.470-NODE-470-length-28157-cov-14.162302_pt1 | contig 28157 bp, 26 predicted proteins | sample MGYA00511076_ERZ773263 | MGnify/ENA primary metagenome ERZ773263 (study PRJEB29015, sample SAMEA2738155) | human oral metagenome | biome: human oral; feature: human-associated habitat; material: saliva | place: China | collected 2195 ... | reverse complement strand
CCCCGCCGCTGCACACATACGACCTGCTTTCACGCATTTTCTCCCGCTGCTGCAGCAGTGCCGTCTGCGAGATGAAAGCTTCTTCAAACCGCATAGCACGTATCCCCTGCCAAAACTCATCAACAGCATGCGGCATATGGATAGCAAGCAGCGCCTGGGCACGGTGCATTATCTTCTGCGATGCGGCAGTTTCTTCAGGGAGGATATCAGGGACAGCCCCGCTGAGCTGGCTGTACGGTATGCCGGCAGTATTAGCTTCATAACCGGCCTCTTCCCTTATATCCCCACCGGGACTGCTGATGCCATCACCAGGGCCAGAGCCCCCAGATGGAGGTGAAACTGCCCCTGCCCCGCTATTCTGGGCAAGCATCTTCATTACGCCGACAACAGATTCATGTATATGCTGAGATGATATACGGGAACTCGCATGATACACAGGCTGCGGCCTCGACAGCAGCTCCAGCCCTTCCTCAGGCGTATCAACGTCTTTCCCTATAACCAGCACATCAGGATGGGTAAACTGGAGGGTATTCCCATACAGGCCCGGTTCCCCTGATGCCACGATGGCGGCCCCCTGCCTGAACCGCCCTAAAAGCCAGTCAACATAATGCTTTTTATGCGAAAAGAAAATAAAGCTTGCGGTACCGGGATATCCTCCCGCCGAAGTGTCTGCGGAAGCTGAACCTTCAACCTGTACTTCCACGCGATACCCCCTGCGGGCATTCATAGGGACAGACCTCACTCTTTTTACGGCAGCTGCAAAAGCAGCCTTCTGCCCAATTTTCACATCACGCAGGCTGCAGTGCGGTACAGGGTCCGTGATCCGGAAAGGGTAATAAGTAAGCAGATCTTCAACATCGAAGACCCCGAGGCTTTTGAATGCGCTCACACGCCGCTTATTAGGCATAACGGAAGATAATGAAGACTGGAGCGATACAGCCATTATCGCCTCCCTGTCACAGCGGTGAAGCGTTACGGTACACACGGGATCCCGCGATATCAGGATCCAGCTCCACAATAACAAAACCCCGCAATATGCGGGGTAAAGCTTTAATAACCTGTGTGCCGCACACTATGCAACACGGCGCTGGACCTTGCCGGCCTTGAGGCAGGAAGTGCACACGCGCAGACGGACATTCTCGCCATCTATAGTTGTGTGAACAGCCTGAAGGTTTGGAAGGAAACGGCGCTTATTACGGATATGTGAGTGGGATACGGAATAGCCGACCTGCGGGCCTTTGCCGCATACATCACAACGAGCTGCCATAATAACTCCTCAGTAGTTTCACGTCATCCTGCGCCCGCGTAGCAACGCCGTCTGAGCGCACAAAAGCCTTGCAGGCACGCAACTTGTTTATACTAGCCTAATGCCCGTACATGCGCAAACTTCTGCCGTGTTTTATATGCTACCTGTAAAAATATCCCTGCACATCTGCCGTCTTTTCAACCTTGTCCGGCTCAATCGCAACACCGTCTTCAGCATCCCGGGATGCAGATTTATATGTCCTGATCTTCCCTGTTACCAGGACCCACTGGTGCTCCCTGACACTGTCCCCTGCCTTTTTTACAGCACTGTTGCCTTTTACTGTAAAGCCAAAAGCTGTCATATCCTGCACGCAGCATGTCATCAGCATACGGGAAACAGTGAAATCTTTACCGGTGTTCATGGCAGTATGCTCAACGAAACCGGCAACAGTGACAGAATACCCGCTGTACGCATCCGGATGGGCGCCTATTTCTTCAAACCATGGGCCAAAATGCGCAGCATCAATAGTGATCGCTTTTTTAGCTCTGTCCAGCCCGGGCAACTTCCCGGACTCAGACTGTCCGCTGCTGAAGGAGCTTTCATACGCCGGAGGCGAACCCAATGAGGTTGCCAGGGTGGAGGCAAAAGCGGTGTACGGTACTGCAAGCAGAGTAACGGGAAGGAGGAGCACAAGGAGCCCGAGCCAGCGTGTCCACATATGGAGCCCAATATGGATCCCGCTTTCCGCGGCATGGCTGCTTCCATTATTATTTCCCCCGCAGCACCCGCTGTTACCGTTACGCCCCTTATTTTCAGCTCTCCCATCCCCCCTGCAGATACCGGGATGGGCCTGGCGGCGTACCCCGGCAATGCGCAGAACCCCTGCAGCTCCCCACGCCAGCAGTGCCAGCGCCGCTATCCACAGGACAGGAACCAGCCGTGGCGTAACGAATCTCGCATATCTTCCGCTTACAAGAAGATAGATAAAAGCCGCAGAACTGCATAAAGAGGCCAGAGCTTGGATCACATCAAAGGCATCAGCATGCGCAGGCATTTGCCTGGGACCCTGCGCATATTCCTGTGAAGATGCCTGCGCGGCAGAAGGGGCGCAACGGACGTAGTCCGTATCATATCCCGTCATATCATCACCACCACCAACCGCACAGCCATAGCTGCAAAACAGGTCCCTGCTACGGACAGCACAAGGCGCATAATAAATCTCCGATTGAAGCGGGACTGGAGCATAAGCACATTTTTAATATCCATCATAGGACCGAAAACAAGGAATCCCAAGACCGAATCGAACGGGATGTATGTGGAGAAGCTCCGTCCGATAACAGCATCTGATGATGAACAGACAGACATCACGAAACCTGCCAGCATCATTACTGCAAGGAGCACAAGGCCGGCCGGAAGCGTCCCGCTGCCATGCGGCCATGATTTGAGCACTGCAGTCAGCGCCGAAGCCCCCAGGGCGCTGGCGATCAATGCCCCGATAAGGAGATAGCCGCCAACAGAGAAAAACTCATCCCTGGCATCTTCCAGATAAATAGTGAGCATCTGGGCACAAGTAGCTTTTTCAGGCACTTTTTTATGGTGATGGCCGGTGCTGGGACCCTGGATATTATCTGCCTCAGCAGAGTTTACGCTATCATGGCTATCCGGTTTTTTGAAGATATCATATTTTACCGGGAACAGAGCGAAAAGCATCCCTACAATAACGCTGACGAGTATGCCGTATCCTGAGCGCTGAAGGACAGCAGCCCATGACCCATTAAAAGAGTAGTATGTTGACCACACTACGATAGGGTTCGCCACCGGGGCACACAGCAGGAATGTGACAGCTGCAGGAAGCGGCACCCGTTTTCTGACCAGGCTTGCGAAAAGGGGGATAACGGCACAGTCACAGACAGGCATGAGCAGGCCGCACAGAACTGCAGCACACATACCTGATACCAGGCGCAGCACATACCGTACAGAGCGCCGGGAATTATCTGCATGAGCTCCGAATACCCTCTCAAAAAATGAGACCGGGATAAAAATCCACACCGCCGACGACAGCAGGACCCCCACGATCAGGAAAGCTATACCCTGCAGCATGATACCGATAAAAGAATTAAACACGGCCACTGCTGTACTGCCTGTAACGGGTGACGATGAAACCTGGGTAATTGCAAAGACCAGTACCGCCAGCACAAGAAGGAACAGCAGGTAAACAGTTGACTGCCTCAGCGGCCGTGAAGGCCTCAGAGGGTTATGCGATGTTCCTGCCATACCATGCCTCCGATAGTGTTCCGCACAATTCTATATCGGGCTCCCCTATTTTATCCATATCAATCCATATCAATCCATATCAGGATTGCGTGCCTTACACACTATAGCTCAGGATCAACCGCATAGCCATCAGCATACGACATTTTATGGTTTCCCCCTCTCAGCAAATCAGATAAAGTCTGATCGAAAGTAATGGTACGCTCGATTTTCCAGCTTTTCTTATTGATAACGGTAATGTGCGCCCGCCCGTTCCGTTCCCCAAACCCCACGAACAAAATATAAAAATATTTTTTAGTTATACGAAGGGAGTAGGCAATGTTTCCCTCATCCGCAGTCTCACGTGTTAAGGGGAGGTTTTCCGGGCTGAACCGTTTTTTAACAACACCGGTATTCACATCGATGCTGAAAAGGCTTCCTGTCTGCCGCGCAGCGAACACAAAAGTATCGTTATCCACAAGTGAATATCTGTCCTGGAAAATACCGGCGTTAGACAGATTAAGCTGGCGCCCGTCTTTATACATAATGGGAATAAGCTGTTTCTCGTCAGAAATAATATTCCATTTAAGATGGAACAGTTTTTCGGTTGTCTCTGATACACGTTCTGAAAGAATGGAAAAAAGCTGAGAAGTACGGCATACCGTATTCCCGTAGCTAATAACATTAAAGCTCCTGACGCCGCTATCATAAACCGAGACATTCCCTGAATCTTTTGATAAATCTTTTAATGTCACATAATCTCTGGCTTCAATATCCGGATGGGCCTTGTCAGAGTTATTCTCTTCTGCAGTAATACCCACAAGTTTCGGTCCGCAAAACGCAGCTGCACTGAGGATACGCGATGTAATGGTATAAGGTTTCTGAGGGGAAAACAATGGTACGATCTTCAACTGATTCGATACCTTATCAGTAAAGCCCAAGTCAAAAGCCGCTACTGCACCTCCTTCACGGTCCTCAACAAGAAAATTCTGATATGGTACTTTCCCGTTAATCTTCCTCTTGCTCATCCACCCGCCATCTGATTTCTTTCCAATAAAATAATCACTGTCGCGATCAGAAAAATACAGTCCTTTCTTTGTCCATAAGAGTTCCTGCGATGCCATGCCTGAGGTCTTTATAACTGTATAACTGCCATTCTCCTTTATCAGCGCAACATAGCCCTCCTTAACATTTTCGATCCCCTGGCCAAAAGCCTGAGGATTAACAGATATTGCCGCCACAACTCCCTCTAACGTGATATTGCTGAAACCCTTTACAGGAGGGGCGGGAGTACAGGCAGTGGCAGAAAGGACAGCAGATATCATTATCCCGGTCACGAAATGTTTGGATACGGTAGAAGCTGAGGAGCCGAAGTTCATATCACCATGACCATCCTTCCTTGCTGACATTATATACTTTTTTCTAAGAGGGCAATAATCTGCTCACAGCGTGTCCTGCACCATTATCCCATGCAGTCAATTGCAGATACTTGGCAAACATTCAGGCCGCTTTTACCCGCAGGCTGCCGCACTATGGCACAATACCGGTATGGATCTGTTTGAGCATACCCGTGCAGCAATAGCGGCGAACCTTCCTCTGCCATGGGAGACGATCACCCGATGGCTCAGGGCGAATATGTCAAAAATCATCTATCTTGCCGTCACTTTTATTGTCGCATTTTTTATCATTAAAATTGCGGCAAGGCTTGCAACTAAGGCTTTTGATAAAACGAACCTGCCAAGCGCATCGCTGTTCATCAATTTCCTGCGCATATTATTATGGTTCCTTGCCGTGCTCGTTGTGCTCAAACCGGTTTTCGGCATTACGCCAAGTACGCTCCTCACAGCCCTGGGAGTTGGAGGGCTTGCACTTTCTTTCGGTATGAAAGATACGATCTCCAACCTTATCGGCGGCTTTACACTGATGGTCAGCCACGTTATTTCGCCGGGGGACAACATAAAAGTCAGCAATGCGTCAGGGCGCGTCAGGGATATCACATGGCGCCATACGATCATCAAAGAGCGCGGCGGCAACGAGATGTGGATACCAAACTCGGTCCTCAACTCAACACAGCTGGAAAAGCTTCCTGCAAACAACGCAGCGTGCACAACTGTCCCGTTCGTCCTGCGCAATAGTACTGATATATCTATGGCAACCAAGCGAATCCTTGAGCTTGTAGGGCGCGCGACAGCAAATATAAGCCTTAAAAAGACGAACCCTTCGGTGCGCTTTACAGGGTTTACTCCAGACGGCATCACAGGTGAAATCGTGCTTTATGCAGCGCGCGGAGTGGGTTTTGCGCAGATCACCGACACTGCGTGCCGCGCAATTGCAGGCGAAGATTACATTATGGACAGCGGGGATGCTGAGGGGGCCGTCCCCGTCCCTGCTGAAGACGGCCAGGAAACTATCGCCCTCCGGCCTGTCACATCAGAAAAAGCTGCGAAAAATGCAGCTGATGCGCATCCAGGTACGGGAATCATCAGGAAAGAAGACGGGCATGTTGCAGTAGACAATTCCGAAGATGCCCGGAATGACCCGTATGTCAACAGGATATTGAAAAAACTTGTTTCTGCAGCGGAGTCACGCAGCAGGAAGCGCCCTGCGAACCCCTATCCTGCCTCAGGGTCAGCAAGCACAGAAAGCGGGCGGGCGCCTGACATGCCGGGAGCACCTGTTGCTGATACTAATCCCCAGGTCATGCAGCAGATAGAAGTCAACGCTAATCCGGAAAAGGTAGGGATCATCCCTAACGATGCCCATGTGCAGGTGCGCAGGAAGGGCAGGGGTACTGGCGGGAAACGCTCAAGCAGGAAGATATCGTCATCATCGGGATATCCGCCGCGGAAGCCATCAGAGGCAAAAAGCAGTTCCGGGCCCCGGGAGGCAGGGGAACAGGAGGGCAGCACTGCAGAGCCTGACAAAGAAAACCGTACCGGCCAACACAAAAATTAATGTATGCTAATTAATATGCATGCCGGAATCTCCCGGGCTTATATGCTATGCCCATTATGCATTATGCCGATTTACTGCCAGGCTGCTGAAGGACCCCTTCAATAAGGGAACCGATAAGTTCACGGCTGCTGATACCAGTAGCTTCCCAGGCCTTGGCATACATGGAGATCGACGTAAACCCGGGCAGGGTATTGATCTCATTGACCATGACTGTGCCGTCAGGCATAACGAACGTGTCAACACGGCTCAGCCCCTCCCCGTCAACTGCCAAAAAAGCCTTCGCTGTAACCTGCCTTACTTTATCAAGGATATCCTGGGGCAGATGGGCGGGGATCTCAACATGGGAAGCCTGGGCATCCATATATTTGCTGTCAAAATCGTAGAACGTATCCTCTTCAGGTTTGTCAAGGACTATTTCCCCCGGGAATGCTGTCTGCGGGGCCTGCCCTCTGCGCGGGGAAAATACCGCACATTCGATTTCACGGGCATCTATCCCCTGCTCCACAAGCACCCGCCAGTCATGCTGCGAAGCTTCATAGACCGCCTCAACAAGTTTCCGTGTACGGGCCTGGCTGTCATCATCATAATCGATTTTCGTAACTCCAAAGCTCGACCCTGAACGCGACGGCTTTACGAACAGAGGGTATTCCAGCCCCGCCTCCTCAACCTGCATAAGCAGGTCGAACCCGTTCTGCTCAAAACGGGAACCGGCATCATAGCTGCGGGTATCAAGAGTGATCCCTGGGGCAACCGGGATACCGGCCTGTTCAAGTATGACTTTCGTATAATGCTTATCCATGCATGCGGCAGACGCAAGCACACCGCAACCTACAAACGGCACACCCATCATTGACAGCAGCCCCTGGACGGTCCCATCCTCCCCGTACGCGCCGTGCAGCACCGGGAATACAGCATCAATATGACCCAGGGACCCAAGCCTGCCGGTTTCCGCATCCTTGGCGAAAAAACCGTCCCCCTGCAGGGATACGTCAAGGACAACTCTGCGGGAACCGTGGACCTCTTCCACAGCCGGAAGCTGTCCTGCCCCCAGTTTCCACTGCCGGGGGTCATCCCCGCCGGTTATCCAGATACCTTCGCGGGTGATCCCAATGGGGACAGCCTCATATTTTTCAGGATCCATCTGCTGCAGAACATACCCGGCTGAAATACACGAGATCGGATGCTCTTCTGCACGCCCGCCATAAAGGACAGCTATTCGTTTACGCCCGGAGGATGGAGGTAAAAACGGAAGCTCCGAGAAAGGCCCGCCCTCGGATGGATCCCGGGACGGGAGCCTTTGCGGCTGGCCTGGCTGGACCGGGCCCGGCTGGCTGGACTGAGATAACGGCATTTTTCCCTCGATTCCTGTAGTTATTCCCGTAGTTTTACTGATTCCTGTATATCTCTGAGGTCATTCATCGACCATATCATCGCCGAAAAGGTCTGCAAGCATTTCTTCGCAGGAGATGCCCTCATTGAGCACGCGGAACATCGCGGAAGCAAGCGGCGTATCGACCCCATATTTTTCGCCGAGAGCCACAACAGCTGCGGTCGTAGGGACGCCCTCAGCCACGCCATTGCTGACTTTCGTTGCTTCGTCCACGCTCATGCCCCTGCCAAGGTTGGCGCCAAAAGTATAGTTCCTGCTTAATGGGGATCCGCATGTTGCAACAAGGTCGCCAACCCCGGCAAGCCCTGCAAAGGTCTGCGCCTGCGCGCCGGCAGCTACCCCGAGCTGTGTAAGCTCAGCCAGGCCGCGCGTCTCGATCATCGCTGCCGTATTCTCACCGAAACCCGCTCCGCGCGACATCCCTACCGCAAGGGCAACAACATTCTTCAGCGATCCGCACATCTCGACACCGATAACATCTGTTGACGCAAATACCTTGAAATAACCAGTTGTCGCGATCCCCGCAACTTTGACCGCTGTACTGTGGCTTTCACTGGCAGCCACTGCAGCAGCAGGCTGCCTCTGGGCGACTTCCTTGCTGAGGTTCGGCCCGGACAGGCACGCAAAACGGTCTGCAGGAAGGCCCAGGGTCTCGCGCACAACCTGATCCATACGTTTATCCGTTGAGCGCTCAATACCTTTCATCAGGGAAACGACAACAGCGTGCGGGGGGATCAGGCCTTTGAACCCATCCAATGCCTGCCGTGCGAACTGCGCTGCAATCGCAACAATAATGATTTCAGCATCCTTCACTGCTTCTTCGCGGCCAAGGGTAGCATGCATAGCGTCAGGAAGACGGTTTACTACAGGCAGCCTGACAGGGTTCTGATGCAATGTATTGATCGCATTAACTATGTCAGGCTCGATAGCCCACATAGTCACGTCGTTGCCTGCATCTGCAAGGACCTGCCCGAAAGCTGTACCCCAGGCGCCTGCACCTAAAACTGTTACTGATGCCATACCGTCATACCACCTCATTCTGTATAATTCCCGCGCATGGGGCCCACAGTAAGGCTTCCACGCTGCGTCTTATATCTTGTAGCAATTTTAGTACGCTGCATACATAACGCCTGAAAAACATCCACTGCTACACCATAACCACAAAGTTGATGCTGTGCGGGAAGCGCTACTACCGCAGAGGGTCCCCATCATCAGGCAGCGCCTCAAGGGATACATCTATCCCCAGCTCAGGCCTGGGCACGCGCGACATCGTCCGATAATCCCACATGCCTTCTTCAGGCGGCTGATCCCCCCTGATCTCGGCCATAATATTTTCCATCCGCTGGCGCACGCGGTTGACCAGTTCCATGATCAGCCCTTTGGGAGGCTGAGCGCCCCAAGAATCTGCGTCTTTAAGGAGATCCCCGTAAGGGAGGCTGCAGTCGAAGCACATAACAACATTTTTACGCGGCCACGGCCAGAAATGGTTGATGCTGGCTGCACCCCATGTAACCGCGCAGTATAAAGGTATTTCATATCCAAGCCTGCGCGAAGCCTCCAGAGCGATATACCCCAGGCCGGGTTTGAGGCTCATCGGCCATCTGTATGGGTCGCGGGTCACTGTCCCCTCGGGCCACACGGTCAGCGGGCGCCCACTTGAAAGTATGCTGATGGATTCCTCTTCGATCGCACGGGCTTCGCCTTTGTGACGTTCTACAGGCTGCATCCCTACAAGCCTGAACCAGCTGCCCAGGACAGGCCATCTGGACAGTTCCGCTTTTGCCATATACCGCGGCCTGCGCCCCTGGTGGAACAGCGACATCATCGGGATAAAAACATCGAATTGCGTTACATGGGTCGCCGCAGTGATGAACACACCATTTTCAGGGACATGGTCCAAACCCCATGCTTTGAGCTTGGTGCGCCCGCGGACCACCCATGCTGTGCCGGCAAGCAGGCGTGCAGTTGCGCGGGGGTTCTGCCCATTGACTTCAACGGTATTGACGGTACGCCGCCCCGTCGGCAGAGGATGCGTAGGATCTACAAGCCTGTGGGTACGCGCCAGCCGTCCTACCTGCTCATCGCTTAACGGGCTGACATTGCTTCCGGGCGAAACTTTTCCTGGAGAAACCATACTCTTATTGTGCGCTGCGGGCAGGAATTTGCCAGCCGGGCGGTTATCCCCTAGTCGATCCCTGCGCCAAGGGCAGCCAGTTTCCCGCGGAAATCTGCATATCCGCGGTCTATCAGCGATATGCCATGTACCGAGGATTCGCCCTGCGCAGCGAGGGCTGCAATAAGGTGGGAGAATCCGCCGCGCAGATCCGGGACATCAATATCCTGGCCTGCCAACGGCGTTGGCCCGAATATCACGGCAGAGTGCTCAAAATTGTGCTGTTTGAATCGGCACGGAAGCGATCCCAGGCATTCTTTATACAGCTGGATCGTCGCGCCCATATCAACAAGAGGCTTGGTAAACCCGAAGCGGTTTTCATAAACAGTTTCATGCACGATGCTCAGGCCCTTCGCCTGCGTCAGCGCCACTACAAGCGGCTGCTGCCAGTCAGTCATAAAGCCTGGATGGACATCTGTCTCAAGGGCTACGGCATGCAGGTCCCCGCCGGGATGCCAGAAATGGATGCCTTCATCCGTAACATCAAACTCGCCGCCCACTTTGCGGTATATGTTGAGGAAAGTCATCATTTCAGGCTGGGTAGCGCCTTTAACGAACACGTCCCCGCGTGTCGCCAGCGCGGCAGAAGCCCATGAGGCAACTTCAATACGGTCCGTCAGAGCAGTATGGGTATACCCCTTGAGCTCCCTGACACCTTCAATACGGATGGTCCTGTCAACATCAACTGAAATAACCGCGCCCATTTTCTGAAGGATAGCGATAAGGTCCATGATCTCGGGCTCAACAGCTGCACCGGAAAGCTCTGTTTTGCCTTCTGCAAGGACTGCTGCAAGGATAGTCTGTTCGGTAGCACCGACCGAAGGGTATGGGAGATGTATTTTCGCCCCTTGCAGGCCATGCGGTGCTGTGATGTGGATGCCGTCTTCGTGCTCTTTGTCAACATCCGCACCGAGCTTGCGCAGGGTCTCAAGATGGAAATCAATAGGGCGGTCGCCAATACGGCAGCCTCCCAATGAGGGGATGAATGCTTCACCGAGCCTGTGCAGGAGCGGCCCGGAAAAAAGGATGGGGATCCGCGAGGCGCCGGATAATGTTTCCACATCCGACACCGCAGGCATTTCTACATGGTGGGCATCAATAGCTACTTCACCGGTGTCCCCATTGACATCTACGCTGACACCGTGCAGCCGCAGGAGATCTGAAACCACCTGGACGTCACGGATCTCCGGGACATTTTTCAGGACTGACCTTCCGGGTGCCAGTAATGCTGCGACCATCGCTTTGCTGACGAGGTTTTTGGCTCCGCGCACTTTGATCGTGCCGTTCAGCGGCCGTCCGCCAACAACATGCAGGACATCTTTCTCGGGTTCTACAGCGCTCACTGTCACTCCTTACGGTAATTCACACATTATCTGTTTCAACATCTGCCGGAATGGGGGTATTCCTGGATCCACATATGCGTCTGCAGGCGAAATGGGAACAGCAGCTGTCCACACTATTTTTATTGTGCCATATACGCTGTGCACACTTCGTGAAACTGGAATAAATCGGGCAACATTTCTGTCCGCATTTTGTCCGCATTATGAGACAAGATTAAGGGAGACAGCTGATACACTATATCTGACGAGGTACCTATGAGTGCTGATGAACCTCACAAGGCTGCTGGGCGTGCTGAGATTGATGATGATGTAGCTTTACTGCGGCCCGTCGGAAAACCGATGCGCAATTTACGCCCAAATACAACAGGCTGGACTATCCCTTCAACTTTTGTACCCGTTTATGAGATCCATTTTGGCAATGACGATGAGGAAAAAGGGCTGTCCGGCACAGAGGCACCCTCTCCGGAAACCCCCGCAGAAAGTATCCCGTCAGAAACTGCTGAAAACCGGCAGGGAGGGGAAGCCCCCGGAAGGCGTTCCGGATCCTCTGCGTCTGACAGGAATGACGGAAGATCGCTTGGCGCCCGCATTATATCGGACCTGCACAGCAGCATAGGGGAAACTGCCGCAGCGGATAATGGAGGCCTGGCCGGTGAAGATGAAGATGAGGGCGGCAATATCCCACAAAAAGCCCGTGCAGGGGCTAATCTCCGGCGTTCCCGGGCAGCACTGTCAATCTTCCAGGATCCGCAGCAGGTAGGGCACAGCGAAAAATCACTGTCATCTGCGGGCACACTGCAGAATACCGATACTGTAGCGATCGCCAAAGCCCTGCACTCAAACGTAGGAGTCATTGACAAGGCGGCAATAGTGCTGGCAGCACTGGAAACGGGGCCGGCAACACTCGTAGAGCTCACTAACCGCAGCGGGCTTTCGCGCCCCACAGCGCACCGCATAGCCACTGCACTTGAAGTGCACCATTTCGTTGACCGCAATAATGACGGGCGGTTCGTCCTGGGTGCCCGCTTTGCCCAGCTTGCCGTTGCCGCCGGCAATGACCGCCTTATTGCTGCAGGGATACCTATCCTCCAGTCCCTGCATGACAGGACGGGGGAATCCGCACAGATCTACCGCAGGCACGAAGGGCAGCGTATCTGCATCGCATCCGTCGAACGGACGACGGGGCTGCGCGACAGCGTCCCGGTAGGGACACGCCTGTCCCTCGCAGCGGGCGCTGCGTCACATGTGCTGCTTGCCTGGGAGCCTTCCGAAAACCTGCGCGGATTCCTGTCCCGGGCCAGATTCGGCAATAAGGCGCTTGCAGATGTACGCCGCAGGGACTGGGCCGAGTCTGTTGACGAACGGGAGACGGGTGTATCATCAGTTGCCGCCCCGATCCGCAATGCGTCAGGACAGATCGTAGCGGCAATCAACCTTTCCGGGCCTTCAGAGCGTATGGGCGAGCATCCCGGGCATCTGTATGCCCCTGTCGTATTAAGCGCAGCAAAGCATCTCAGCGACGACATCTCCCACGCCGGCCTGTGACCCCCCCCTCAGCTCAAGCCCTCCAGCACCAGCTATTTGCCGCTGCCTTTTTCCCCGCCGTTTTCCCTGCTGCTTCGCGAAAAAATATCCCTGATAAACTGTACAGCTTTCTTCCAGCCCGTATGCCTTCCCAGCAGGTCATAAGCCCTGCGTCCGTAACTCGGCACATAGCTTGGGCCAAAAGAATATGCTTTCCTGGATGATGGCCTGCCCACGATCTGCCCGAATTCGAGGAGCTGTATCCGAGGCTCATACGGGTGCCTGATATCGAACTCAAACAGCCGCCCTGCGCGTTTCTGCGGCGCAGGCCCGTAAGAGCCGAAACCGCATGTAGGGTTGGCCACCATAAGAATGCCCCTGTATTCGCCTGCGAATCCATTGCGGTGGTCATGCCCTGCTGAAATCGCACAATAGCCGTGGGAAGAGGCCATGATGCCAAATTCGCCCGAATCTTTGTCCGGGCAGCTTATCCCCTCCCCCAGGTAGCTGTCGGGAAGCGTCTTATCAGGGTCGATCTCATAATAGGCATGGTCGAAAGCCCTGTACCCCCTGACTGCATGGGCGCGCGTAGGGGCAGTCTCACGCAGGAGTTCGTAATACTGCGGTACAGGGATGTTCTGGAAAACTATTGACCTTCCCGGGGACCGATGCGCAAAACCACGCATAAACTCCAGAGCATCCAGCGAAGGGGAACCATACCCCCCGCCTAACGCATATGTACCGGAATCGACAAGCATAATGCCTAAAGTAACATTCCCCTCAGTATCCGAAACGGTGAGTGCAAAGGTCCCCGGTTCGCAGGCATACACATGCTGACGGGCCATACCCTGTGCAGGGACAGGCTCAGGGTCACGGAGATCCGCAACAACAGCTTTCGGATTGAGGCATCCCGGGAATTCGCGGTAGATAGCATCAAGAGCGGCAGTATTGAGCCCACACTGGAAATCATGCGTGCCATACGTTACGGCAAAAGGGATATCACGGTCAATAAGGGGCTGGAGGAACTGCGCGATACTGGACCGCACCAGGCTGGATGTCTCTTCCATGCTACGCTGCCTCTCCTGCTCGGAAAGTGAGGACTCCTTCCAGTTCGCAGCCCATGGCCGGTTGATAAAAGTGCCGGCATACGCCGGATCATAGCCCGCGATCTGGTTGCCGGAAAAAATAACGATATCGGGACGTGCCGAATCACATGCAGCAGCGATAAGGCTGACAGTATCTTTATTCACATGCGGGCCATCCTGTATGTCCGCAAACTGGAGGATGCGGAATTTCCCGGATCTGTGGAACTGCAGCCGGCCAAGGCGTGCAGAAACAGACAGGTGCGAGGCATCGCACAATGGTGCTGCAGAGCCGTCCGATAGCTGCCGCGGGGCTCCTGCAGCCTGAGAAACATCTGATACAACCGCCATATCGCTGACCATAATAATAGGGTATCAAAAAAAGCCTCCGGCGTGGAGGCATTTTTATCTTTATAAAACCGCTTAAGCCTGCGCGGCCTAAGCTGAATGGCTGGGGTACCTGGACTCGAACCAAGAATGGATGAACCAGAATCACCTGTGTTGCCAATTACACCATACCCCAATGGTTTGTACACTATCAGTTTTAGAACCAGGTATGTACAAACGGGTACCCCTGACCGGATTTGAACCGGTGTTAACGCCGTGAGAGGGCGACGTACTAGACCGCTATACGACAGGGGCGATTCAGTTTTAGCACCTGTGTGCAGCAGTAACGCTACCCATCAGGCACAAAAAGCGAGTATACACACTTAGAGGTGCTTGCGCAACTGGGCGAGTCGCGCAAGGGTAAGCCCCTTGCCCAGGATCTCGATAGATTCAAAAAGCGGCGGCGACACCCTGCGCCCTGAAATGGCGATACGCACGGGGCCGAAAGCAAGCCTCGGCTTATATCCCAGCTCTTCAACCAGAGCTTTGCCAAGCACATCATGGATCTTCTCAGCATGCCAGTCAGCTTCGTTTATCCCCTTCAGGGCGGCAGCTGCAGCGTCAAGTACTTCACCAGCGGAATCTTTAAGCTGCTTACGGGCATCATCATCCGGCTCCATATATTCCTCAGCGGAAAGGAGGCCTTCCATCATTCCCGGCACCTCGCCGAGCAGGCGGACGCGTGTCTGTACAAGGCCTGCAGAAGCGCCCAATATCTTCCGTTCGCGCTCAGTCAGGCCGTCCCATGAACCGGCACTGGCAACACCGTCGCGGTAAAGGTACGGTACCGAACGGTTAAGGAAATCCTGCGGATCAAGCATGCGGATATGCTCAGCATTGATAGCAGTAGCTTTATCCAGATCAAAATGTGCCGGGTTCGCTTTAACATCACGGACATCGAACTTCTCTATGAATTCATCAATGGAGAAGACATCGCGGTCTGCAGCAATGGACCATCCAAGCAAAGCAAGATAGTTCAAAAGGCCTTCGCGGATGAAGCCGTGGTCCCTGTGGAGGAAAAGGTTGGATTCGGGGTCACGCTTTGACAGCTTTTTCTTCCCTTCGCCCATAACATACGGCATATGGCCAAACAGCGGTATCTGCCCGGCGATCCCCAGCTCCGCAAGATACCGGTACAGGACGATCTGGCGCGGCGTAGAGCTGAGAAGGTCTTCGCCTCGCAGCACTACATTGATGTCCATCATGGCGTCATCAACTGGATTAGTAAGGGTATACAGCGGGTCGCCATTAGGGCGGACAATCACATAATCGGGTACTGAGCCTGCTTTGAAAGTGATCTCCCCGCGGATCAGGTCATTAAAAATGATATCTTCATCAGGCATTTTTATACGCAGAGCCGGATCCCGCCCTTCTTCACGAAACGCCTGCTTCTGTTCATCAGTAAGGGTTCGGTCGTAGCCGTCATAACCGAACTCTGCCGGACGCCCGGCAGCAATATTACGCTCCCTGGTCTCCTCCGGGGTGGAATAAGATTCATAGGCATACCCTGCGTCAAGGAGTTTTTTGGCAACATCAGCATAAATATCCATACGCTCAGACTGGCGGTAAGGGGCATGCGGCCCGCCCACATTGACCCCCTCGTCCCAGTCGATTCCGAGCCACTGGAGCGCCTCAATGATCTGGTTATAGCTTTCCTCGCTGTCCCTTGCACTGTCGGTATCTTCAATGCGGAACACCATAGTGCCGTGGGTATGCCGGGCTTCAGCCCAGTTGAACAGCGCAGTACGCACCATCCCTACATGCGGGATCCCTGTAGGGGAAGGGCAGAAACGCACACGGATATTTGCAGGCATCTGAGGCCGTGCCTTATCCCCATCAGCCTTCCCACTCCCGATGTTTTCCAAAACTTCTGACATTATTTCCCTGCCAAACCTTTATCTTTTATGAATAGTGACTGTACAACGTATCTATTGTGCCTTTGCGCTTCGACGAATGTTGTGCGCCTTTTATATAATGCTGGTGTAAATTTCATACGCCTTATATACATATCCTTACATACAGATCATGTATACGGGCGATACCCAACCAATAAGGAAAAATTATGACTTATCAGCAGCCTGACGGCCAGCAGCCTTACGGACAGCCATCTTATGGCCAGCAGCCTTACGGACAGCCTTCATACGCCCAGCAGCCGCAGCAGAACACCGGTACGGGCACGAATACAGGGGCAGGTGCACCTGGTGCATCCCATACCGGATATCCGGCAAATTATAATTACAATACTTATATCCCTCCAAAGGCTGAGCCTGCATTGGGGCTGCCGTGGTACGGCATCCCCTTCCCCAAGGCAGTTGCGCGCTTCTTCAAGAAGTATGCAACATTCTCAGGGCGGGCTTCGCGTTCGGAATATTGGTTCATTGTCCTTTTCAACATACTGGTCTCTTTTGCATGGTGGATGATTATCAGCATCATTGCTTCAACCATGACACCAGACTATGATTATACTTCTTTGGGCGTCCTGGGGCTTGGCGGTATAATGCTTTATGGGATCTACCTTCTTGCTATCCTCGTCCCCAATCTGGCACTTACCGTGAGGCGTTTGCATGACAGCAACCACAGCGGATGGTGGCTCCTGGGATACTGGTGTGCAGAGATTATCCTCGGCATCATCATTTTTATCATAACGATCAACACCCTGGCATCCATTCTTGGCTACTACGGGTATGCCCGTTCAATTGATGTTACCGCCCCATTTATAGCAAGTATGCTGGGCTTTACAGGGAATACCGCAATAGTCGGGCTCCTCCTCTTTGCCCTGCGCATCGCTTATATCGTTTTCATGTGCCTGCCGTCAAAGGCTGAAGGCCAGCGTTTCGATAAGCCTGAAGACAACCCTCAGTATTTCCTCGCGCATGCACAGGCAGCCGGCTCGCCGGCAGGTGCCCAGGCCGGTTATGGGCAGCAGGCATACCAGCCTGCGGCAGGGCAGCAGAGTTTCCAGCAGCCTGCCGGGAACCAGGCACAGTACGGATATCAGGGATACGGGCAGAACTTTGGCCAGCAGGCAGCACAGAGACAGCAGCCCGCTCAGCAGCAGGGACAGCAAGGCTTCTCCGGCTTCTCTCCGCAGCAGCCCCAGGCTTCGGCCTCTCAGGCACAGGCATCACAACCGTCTCAGGCTCCCTCCCCCTCCTCCCAGCAGGTATCTGCACCTTCACCGCTGAGCAGTACGGCACAGCCTTCCCAGAACCAGTATGGGCAGCCATCATCTACCGGGCCTAATACTGATGTCGGGTCAGGGCAGCCTGCCAGTCCGGATGCGGAAAGTTCCCAGCAGTAGCTAAACTGTTCAACCGGTACACAACAAAACGGATATGGATAGAGATTCCACAATATTATCATTTCACAGAAGGGCTATGCTATGACGTTTGAACCACAGGCACCGTTACGGCCATACGGCCAGGCTGCATCACAGCCGGCATCAGCACCAGCGGGATATGGGCTGCATAATCCTGCTTTTGCGGATCCTTATCCATATCCATCATCCTATACACCGTTCCCGGTACAGAAACCGCAGGGGACATATGTCCCCTTCAATGCAGCACCGGGCTCCTCCGCCTCGCGGGCACTCCCCGAGGAACCGGAAAGGAACCAGCCGTGGTACGGAGTGTCAATGTATTACGCGGCTAAAAGGTTCTTTACAAAATACGCTGTTATTTCAGGAAGGGCATCCCGTTCAGAATTCTGGTGGGCCTATCTGTTCAATTTCCTCGCTGTATGCGCCATGGCTGTATTGCCCGCTTTACTCAGCGTTTTTATCCCGGCAATGGGGATACAGCCATTAAGCTATATCATATTCCTGCTCATTGTGCTGTACCATCTCGGTACCCTCATACCCGGCCTGACCCTGACATTCCGCCGCGCACATGATTCCGGGCTCCATAACTGGGTCCCTATAACGTACTATGTATGCCGTTTCCTTCTTGATATAGCTTTATTCAGCGTTCTGATAAAGGCTGCTGCAGATACATCCAGCATGGGAACATCACGTTTAGACAGCTATTACGGATACAGTTCATACTCCTCGTACTCACGCGGGTCGTACTCACGCGGGTTCGGCGAGTATTCCGTAATGGCATTCTGGTACCGGGCAATTGCTGACGGCCTGCTGGCCGTCCTCGCTCTCATGCTGGTCCTGACAGTTATCTATGTGATACTGATGGCAAGGCCTACAGTAAAAGATGCCGCTCCCCGGCTTACCCGGCAGGACGCTGGCGGGTGGATGCCTGTATACAACACGGACGGGCGGCAGGCCTCTTACAGCAATTTTTCCGCTTCCTCTGCTAGCGGTGGTGCTTCTTCCACGGCATCTGCACCATCGCCGTATACTGCCGGAGCAGGGCAGCCCGCAGGCGCCCAGTACGGTTATGCGCAGCAGCCTTCCTCACCGCCGGCTGCCGGCGTACAGCCCGGTACCGCGGGAAATCAGCCTGCGCAGCCCCTGCAGCAGCCCGGATACGGATATCCTGCACCTGTGACTCCGCTCCAGCCTCCTCAGAATGTCTATTCCCCTTCCGGAGCACATATCCGCTGACAGCCTATCTAAGTTTTCGTACTGTTTCCCTTTATGATATCTACAATTAAACCTCCCGGAAAACTGCCGGCAAAAAAGCACCCGCTGCTGTCGGCCTGCATACCTCCGGTTATCGTAGTAACAGTTTTGCTGGCTGTATGGGAGGCAGCAGTATCCTGGGGAAGCCTGCCGGGACGCGATATCCCCTCACCATCACGGATCCTGGAATCTGCTGTGCTGAACTGGGATTCTTTATCCTATGCAGCATATATTACAGCCTCAGAGGCCGTGGCAGGGTTTGCTATTGCAATCATAGCGGGCATCCTCGGCGGGGTTGGCCTCTATACGTCTAAAATACTGTACTCAGCATTATTCCCTCTGCTGGCAGGCGCCCAGGCCCTGCCTCTGATCACTATAGCACCGCTATTTGTTATCTGGTTCGGGTATGAACCCCCGGGGAAAGCAGTACTGGTTGCGATATTCAGTATCTTCCCCATTGCAGTCCAGACATGCCGCGGGCTTATGGCTGTACCGCAGTATTTCAGCGATGTTGCCCTGACCTGCGGCGCTACCCGCAGCTGGGCTTTATGGCATGTGCAGATGCGTGTCGCAGCCCGACAGATATTCAGCGGGATCAGGATATCAGCAACGTATATTTTCATAACAGCGACGACCGCAGAATATGTAGGCGCTCGCGCGGGGATCGGGATATGGATTCAGTCTGCTTATATTTCCCGTCAGTCCCCAATGGTTTTTGCCGCCACTTTTGTGATCCTTATTCTCACAGGTATTATACTCAGCATCATCGCGGCCGTAGAATGGCTTGCCCTGGGGCCTCCTGGATCTGACAGCATCGATTAGCCGCAAAAGTCTGATGGTACCGCATAACGGACCCGCAGACCTGCAAGTCAGCCTGGGTTAAAGTTCAACCTCCGGTTTGCCGGGATCATCCCTGACATGCTCAAACTTCTCAGCAAGCGCAGCCCTGCTTTTCTTTTCATCCTCTTCCCTGGCTATACGTTTAGCCTCAACAGGGTCCCACAGGATATCTGCAGTATGTTTCTCCCACTCATCCGCTGCTGCCAGGGAAAGCGCATCCCAGGACTCCTGCGGATGCATGAATGGCACCATGAGATATTCATATTTCACGAAGATCCGCGGCAAAGACCACTGCTCATTGAATTCATTGACAAAAAGCACCGCAACGGTCCGGGCAGTATCATCCGGTGCAAAGCCCGCAACGCACTGCCTGACCTGTGTATATGCGTACAGGGATACGGCAAACCGCTGTGCAAAACTGCGGCTCTCAGACCTGCTGATGTTTTCCATCAGGGCCTCGCACTCATCGATTGCCGTATCAAGGGCATCCCGGTTCCCATCATTGAAGGGGCTGCCCATGCGCGCTATTACAGTACGGAATACTGCGGGGTCAGGGTTTTCGCTGAACTCAGCGGTATCATCATAAATATCATTCGCGAGGATAAGTGCATCTACTGCCTGCTGAGGCCGGCCGGGGATCTCTTCAGCGCCTTCATAGACATATTCAGCATCCGCAACAGTCACATCACAGTCCCTGACGAGAAGCTGTGCAAATTCACGGGTCTGCCGTACGCGCAGCGTTTCGTTATATTTTACGTCATTGTCCAGCTGGGTCCTGTTGGCAAGCGGCCACAGCGATTCCAGCCTTTCACCGTTTTCAGCAGCTTTTTTCACAGATGCCTGCGCGCTGAGATTCTGTATGATATCGGCAGGGGCCTCTGTCCGCAGGGGATTTGCCTGTGCAGCCTGCCCTGTATAGTGCCCGGTCATCCTGTTTTCCATATTTTCTGCATCACCATATGTATACGTGTATTATCTGTTTTGCCGGCTGCCCTGTCCGCTGCCGTCAGCAGCCCATCTGCTCCCCTCAGCGCCTGGCCGCTCAGCTGATGCCTGCAGCGGGGTCGCAGTAAGCTATATTCATGACCCGGTGCGTCCCTGCTTCAAAGGTCAGTGATGTCACCGACGCCAAAGCGGTGCGGCGCAGGAGCATATTATGCTCAGGCCGGCCTTTTTCAAGCATATGCCGGAATGACCAGATCGGAGATTCATGGGTTACAGCGATCACGCTGCCCCCCGGATATCTGTCAACCTGTTCATAAACAAAATCCGAGACACGTTCTGCAATAGCCTTATACGATTCCCCCCAGCTGGGGCGCCACAGGTTCAGGATCAGCCGCCAGTTGCCGTTTTTCCACAGGGCACCCTCGCCATGGCCTATGCGCCTGCCGCGGAACTCATTCCCTGCTTCAATAATGCGGCTGTCTGTATGCAGGTGCAAAGGCGGCAGAGGGCCGGTACGGCGCTGCATATTGACCGCTGCAATAATAGCCTCAGCCGTTTCCTGCGTACGTTCCAGCGGAGAGGAATATATCGCAGCAGCAGCGCACATATCGCTGCGGGATGCTATGAACCGGGCTGTTGCCTCCGCCATGCGCCTGCCGCGGCCGGACAGGTGGAACCCGGGCATACGCTCATACACGACATGTCCGGGATTGTCTACCTGCCCGTGGCGCACCAGATGGATCGTTGTATATGCCATAGGCTAGAAATTACCGCCGTTCCATCCCCAGTCTGCGGTTGCAGTATACCTGATATACATACGGTCTTCGCTGATCCCCAGCGTCTCATGTACAGCTTTCATCACAGCCTGGCCGAGCCTTTCCCATGTATCAGAGCTGACAGGGGACCGCCCGAAAGCATTGATTTCCACGTATGCTGCCGGTTCCTTATCATCACCGGCAAAATAGATCGGCATCCCGTCTTCGAACGGGCACATCAGCCATCCCTCAGATTTGCCCGGAAGGATGGAGATAGCCTCACCGTAAGCATTTTTCAATGCTTCACGCTGTTCAGGGGTTGTCGTCACGCTGACGTGTGTATGGATCACTGGCATATTGCCTCCTTTATAGATTTGCTGGCTGCTACGAAGCACCGGCAAAGCTGCTGCCGATACATCCGGCGCCAGACGCCTGTATCAATTATAAGGCATCCGTCACAGGCCTTGAGGCCCATGGCTTAAAGACCATTGACCGATCCTGTACGCGAAAGATTTCTTGTTGATTTCAGCACCCGGGGAGGGCGCATCTAAAAGCCACTTGCGGATAACGAAATTCCATATCATGACCACTGCTGTTGCCACAAGCTTGCTGCCCATAGTATATATCTGATACCACAAAGGGTCGGTCTGCTGCATTGAGGGGCTGATGATTACTGCGGTGCCTATCCATATGATGAATGCATTAATAAGCAGCCCGATAACAGACGATACAACGAATATCACGATTTCCATCCACCGGGCCATATCATCGCGGTGGACGAATACATATTTCATACTGGCAAGATAATTAAAAATCAGCGATACAATAAAAGATACTATTGAAGCCGGGACTGCATTCCAGTACAGGAAACGCACCAGGGCATAAAGAAGGCCTGCATCAATAAGGAAAGCGAGAACTCCGACGATCCCGAACTTTATGATCTGTTCAAACTTTTTCACACATATTATTCAAGCACCACCCCCTGAGCAAATACATAAAACCAGCAATAAATTAAGGGCTGCCGGCATACGTACCGACAGCCCCATATCTCCAGCCGCATCAGCTGCTGGATAAACCGTATTTACTTTTCCTCGGTCACCCGCACTGTGAACTGCGCGGAGATCTCCGGATGAAGCTTTACGGATGCAGGGTATTCGCCTGTTGCCTTAATGCTTTCGACTGTAATGCCCTTAGGGTCAACAGAACCGGCTTCGGCAACTGCTGCAGACAGCGCCTGTGCAACCTTATCTGTGCCGATGCCGCCGAAAAGCTTGCCTGATTCAGATACCTTGGCAGCAATCTCAACAACAGTACCTTCAATAGCTGCCTTTGCTGCAACTGCATCTTCACGGGTCTGAAGAGCTTTAGCACGGCGGGCGCGCTGCATCTGCTCGATCTGCTTCCCCGCTTTCTCAGACCACATAAAGGCTGCACCCTGAGGGATCAGGAAGTTGCGGGCATAACCGGCTTTTACCTCAACGGTATCCCCGGGCTGACCCAGTTCGGACACATCCTCGCGCAGGATAACTTTTACATTCTTTCCCATGTGATCACCTACCTTGAAGAACGGCCTGTTGAGCTGTATGGAAGAAGAGCCATCTCACGGGCATTCTTGATTGCGCGTGCGATCTTACGCTGCTCCTGGACCGTTACCCCTGTAATACGGCGTGAACGGATCTTGCCGCGGTCAGAGATGAACTTACGCAGAAGCGCTACATCTTTATAATCAATTTCAGTAACTTTAGCCGTTTTCAATGGGTTCGGCTTTTTCTTAAAAGGCTTTACTGGAGGCTGAGGCCTTTTGCGTGACATATGCACACTCCTTTTTATCAAACTTTATAAAATCTAAATCCCCGGATTCCCGGACGTAAACCTTAGAATTCAGGATCTGCGAATTCATCATTTGAACCGAAATCATTACCGGAACCGAAAGCGGCACCGGAATTGAATGAATCGGTATCAGATGAATTTGCCCACGGATCGCCCCCCTGGGAGGCGAAGCCGCCGTTGCCTGAAAAATCACCGGAATTCGCATTGGAAGCATTCGCCTGGGTAGCACCTCCCTGGTATCCTCCGCGGTTCCCGCCGCTGAAGCCGCCGCTGTTGGAACTGCCGCCGGAAAAACCGCCGCTGCTCGCATTGCGCTGCACCTGTGCCGTGTTGCGGCTCAGCGCAGGCCCGATCTCATTAACGCGGAGTTCAACGACTGTGCGGCTCTCACCTGACTGCGTCTGATAGGAACGCTGGGTCAGATTGCCCTGTGCAATAACGCGCATGCCTTTGGACAACGACTGGGAGATATTCGTTGCCATCGGGCTGTACTGGGAATCCCAGCAAGAGCAGCGCAGGAACAGCGCATCCCCGTCTTCCCACTGCCCGCTGTTGCGGTTGTAGGTCCGAGGTGTTGATGCGATAGTGAAGTTCACTACTGTACCGCCGTTGCCCGTTGTGCGGAGTTCCGGATCAGCAGTAAGATTGCCAACTATTGTGATCGGCGTTTCTCCAGCCATGATGACTTACCTCTATTCGCGAATTATTTAATATGCTTACTTTGCGTATATCTGTTTCCGGCAGGATCTACTCGGCATCCTTACGAAGTATTTTCGTACGTACAATGGATTCATTAAGGTTAAGAAGACGATCCAGCTCAGCGCTTGATGCAGGTTCGCTGGTATATTCAACGACAGCATACGCGCCTTCGGTTTTGCCGTCAATCTCATATGCGAGCTTGCGGCGGCCCCAGATATCGATATTTTCTACAGTGCCCTTTTCATTGGTGACTGTTTCAAGATACTGATCAATAAGCTTTTTCAAAGCATTATCATCCAATTCCGGATCAGCGATCAGCATTAACTCATACTTATGCGCAGACATCACCCACCTCCTTCGGACTAAAGGCTGCAGACTTTCTGCAGCAGAAGATGTGTTTACGCTTACCGGGCGGGCTATGCCGGCCATGGCCTTCTGCCGGCCTCTGATCCGGCCGGCCGGACACGGTCTCTATGCCTGCGGCAGCAACTCACTTACTATACCTGAATACCGCGACTATGCAGCGGTGCGGTACGGCAGGCACTGCTGCCTCCGCAGCCCTCGTTCGGATAAGGGTATCACTGTCCGCTGGCATCCTGACGGCGGGCCATATCCGCATAATGCTGTTCGGTTTCGCCCTTCACGGCCTCCCACCAGCTGCGGTGCCCCTCATACCACTCTACCGTTTTCGCCAGCCCCTGCTCAAAATTAGTGGACTGCGGTTCCCATCCCAGCTGCCGGCGGATCCTGGACGCATCCAGGGCATATCTCTGGTCCGCACCCGGACGGTCTCTGACAAATTCAATACCCGCATCAGGATGGTCCCCGCTCCTACCCATGGTCTGCAGGATCATACGGGCTATCTCAATATTGGAACACTCCCCGCCTGCACTGACGATATACGTTTCACCGATCCGCCCGCGTTCCAGCACTGCCCAGACAGCAGAACACTGGTCTTCCACAGCGATCCAGTCGCGCACAGCACGTCCGTCGCCATAAATCTGCACCGGGAGCCCGCACAGCACATTCGTGATCTGCCGCGGGATAAATTTTTCCACATGCTGCCAGGGGCCGTAATTATTGGAACAGTTGGAAATAGTGGCTTTTACACCGTACGTCCTCACCCACGCGCGTACGAGCTGGTCAGAAGCTGCCTTTGACGCCGCATAGGGGCTTGACGGCCGGTATGGGCTGTCCTCAGTAAACTTCGCCGTACTGGACAACGGCATATCCCCGTATACTTCGTCCGTAGAAATATGGTGGAACCGCACGTCATATTTACGCACAGCCTGCAGAAGCCTAAAAGTACCCTCAATATTCGTCGAGATAAAAGGCTGAGGATCGAAGATGGCATTATCATTATGCGATTCGGCAGCAAAATGGACGACTGCATCCTGGCCTGCTACCGCCTCATCCACCGTCTTTGCATCGCGGATATCGCCTTCAACAAAAGTGATCTGCCCGCGCACACCGTCAAGGTTATGGATATTGCCGGCATAAGTAAGCAAATCCAGGACTGTAATCTCCACTTCAGGATGCCTGTCTGCAACATGCCGGACGAAATTTGCGCCAATGAACCCTGCCCCGCCCGTCACAAGGATACGGCGGAACTGCTTATCTGAGCCCATCCTGCCGGCCCCCTGTTCCGTTCCCTTCTACTCCTGCTATTGCTGCCGGTCCGGTTCCTGCATCTTCCTCCGGCACTTCCTGCGCATTTTTATTAGTCTTCCCGGACTTTGCTGTTTTCCCCGCTTTTCCTTTTACCCCTTCACGGGCTTTCCTGCGCCGACGCTCCTCCCAGAAATGTGCTGGCATCGCAATCATAAACGAAGTCACGAGCACCGCAATCATCATCGCCGGCGGGAAAACTGTTACTGCGAGAACAAAACCAAGCGCCTTGACTGCCAGATCGACACTGAGCCAGCTGAGCCGGAAATCAACACTGTCTGTGATTGCGGCATTTGCCGGTATAGCAGCAAGCCCCCTGCTCAGCCACATATTCAACAGGGTGGCAAGCACCACGACAATGCCATAAAACCCCTGTGCTGTCCTATTAAAGAAATTGCCGGCTACAAGCAACGTGGCATAAGGGAAAAGCGAAGCAAAAAAGAGGAGTATCAGGACCCGCCATATAACAGCACTGGTGATCTCTTTAACTGAATTCCACTCATTGTGTATCCCGGCCCACATGGCACCCAGCCAGAAAAATGACAGGGCGTAGGAGAAAAAACTCGCCCGGAGGCTCCACAGCCCTGCCGGCGTTACTGGATCAGGCTTAGGCAGTTCAAGCACGATAATCGTCATAATGATTGCAAGGACTGCATCTGTGAAAGCTGCCAGCCTTTCTTTTGACACTTCCGGCCTCCTTAATAAGCTCAACAGTTTATGGCGTTTTTTAGTTTGCGTACGTGGCCGTATCAGCCCTTACAAGTCTACAACTTCCTCATGCCGATTACGCCAGGCTGCAACCGTGCAACCACCGTGCAGCTTTTCGTATCCTCACCGCACATACCCGGCACAGCGCATACATCGCATAAGCTAGAATGATGGCAGACCTTTAACCAATATGAACAGGAAGGCACCCAATATGGTTCATGATGTAAATACTGCTGACGCCGGCGCGGAGACTGGCGGAATTAACGCTGATATTGTGATCGTAGGGGCAGGGCTTTTTGGCCTGACGATAGCCCAGCAGGCGGTAGAGCATACCGGCAAACGGGTCCATATCATTGATATCCGCAGCCATATCGGGGGTAATGCCTACTCATATTTCGATGAAAAGACCGGTGCCGAGATCCACAAATACGGTGCGCATCTGTTCCACACCAGCAACGAACGCGTATGGAAATACGTAAACCGTTTCACCGAGTTTACCGATTACGTGCATCGTGTGTATACCACGCATGCCGGCGAGGTTTTCCCCCTGCCGGTGAACTTGGGGACCATCAACCAGTTTTTCCATGCGTCGTATACACCCGCAGAAGCAAAGGCTGAGATTGAAAAGCAGGCTGGCGAATACGCTGATGTTGACCCGAAAAACCTTGACGAGCAGGGCAAAAAGCTTATCGGGCAGCCGCTGTATGACGCTTTCATCCGCAACTATACGGCCAAGCAGTGGCAGACGGATCCGAGCGAACTGCCCGCATCTATTATCCGCCGCCTGCCCGTACGGTTCACCTATAATAACCGCTACTTCAAAGATACGTGGGAGGGGCTGCCGGCTGACGGGTACACCGCATGGTTTGAGCGCATGATCGATGATCCCCGCATCACCGTGTCGCTTGGCGTTGATTTCTTCGATGAAAGCCAGCCATATAACAAGAAAGCGCTCGTAGGCCGCGTCCCCGTTATTTACACAGGTCCCGTTGACCGTTATTTCGATTATGAGCTTGGTGAGCTCAAGTGGCGTACCGTTGATTTTAAGGAAAAGCGCTATGCGGAAGATGACCACTTCGGCTGTGCAGTAATGAACTATGCCGATTCTGATGTACCGTATACCCGCGCTATCGAATACAAGAATTTCAACCCCGAACGATACGACAGGCAGAACCATAATGAGACTGTTGTCTGGGAAGAGTACTCGCGCTTTGCTGAGCGCGGCGATGAGCCGTACTATCCCATCAACACCGACGAAGACCGCACTCTCTACGCGCAGTACAAGGCAAAGGTAGCCGAAGAGCCTCAGGTCGTTTTCGGCGGGCGGCTCGGTACTTATGCATATTACGATATGCATCAGGTGATCAGCAGCGCCCTGGCCGCTTATGACGAGCAGGTCGCGCCGCTGCTGGCAAAATAGGCCCGAGGATCCGCGGGCACGGGGAGCGGTAATACGCGGATGCGGTTACCGTCGTGGTCTGCCTGCGCTTCGCTGGAGCCTCCTGTTTTTTACCGCCGGAAGGTGAGTATAAACGATAAATTTAAGAAGAACGGGACGAAAGCAAGCATGGCAAAAATCGCATAAAGGCTGCAAGACAAGGCTTTGCAAGGATGACTATCCCCTCCCGAGTGCATAAGACACGAATGGCCTAAAACCGCTGGCGAATTCGACGGCGTGTGTTAAAGTTTAGAGGTCGCATAGACATGGAGGATTCGCCTAGTGGTCTATGGCGCACGCTTGGAAAGCGTGTTGGGTGCAAGCCCTCACGAGTTCGAATCTCGTATCCTCCGC
>ERZ773263.463-NODE-463-length-28356-cov-13.139642_pt1 | contig 28356 bp, 28 predicted proteins | sample MGYA00511076_ERZ773263 | MGnify/ENA primary metagenome ERZ773263 (study PRJEB29015, sample SAMEA2738155) | human oral metagenome | biome: human oral; feature: human-associated habitat; material: saliva | place: China | collected 2195 ... | reverse complement strand
CATTATCCTTATCCTGCCCGGTACGATTCGTCATAACCCCTATGCTACCGAAGTGCCGTGAACAAGCACAGGATACAGATAAAACAGCGATATCTCAGGGGATCAGGGGATACAGCGGAGCCAGCGGGGATTGGAATATTTATCCATATCCAGCTGTCTGGCCGTGTTAAGGATATTCAGCTGGATATCAGCATAATCCGCCAGAGGAAGGGATTTAAAAAGGAAATGCTCGAAATAATCGATGATTTGCTGCCTGCTGAGATCAGTCTGGGATTTCAGGGGATCGACACGTTTCAGTGCAGATTTCACAGCCTTATCAGCGCTTTTTTGGGGAGAAATATTGAGTATTTCACTCATAAGCTGCGCATTGATATCGTAGGCCATCGTTACATGATGGAGGAGGCAGCCCGGGCCGCCTTTTTGCGAGCGGAACCGGCGCTGTGCAGCTCCCCCGATTTTCCCGCCGGGCGATTCGATATCATTGACCGCCCTGTACCTGGCATCTATCCCGAGCCCCCGGAGGGCTTCGATAACCCAGCGGTCGCAGTATTCATAGGAGGCCTCTATGCCCATACCTTCCACGAAGTACAGCGGCACATACAACGAATAAGTGATCGTGTTGCCGGGCTGGATAAACATTGCACCGCCGCCTGTCACCCGCCGCACCACAGTAAACCCATTTTCTGCAGCGGCCTCTTTACGGACCTCATGGCTAAAGGACTGGTGTGCGCCTATAACAACAGCATCTGACGCCCACTGCCAGAAACGGAAGACAGGCCCCTGTGTCCCATCGGCAACAGCCAGCGCAAACGATTCGTCTATGGCCATCTGCATTGATGGGGCAAGGGGCTGGGGGTCGCGTATCACAGACAGGTCAAGCTTTTGCCAGCGGGGATCGGCCGCAACAGGCAGTTGGTCAGGAAGGCGAGGTTCGGTGATGGTGGCGGAGATGGAAGTACTGGCAGGAAGATCAGTATCAGTAAGAATATCAGTACTGGCAGGGCTGACAGTACCAGCAGCATCAGAGCCGGCATTCCCTGCAGTACTGGACCAGGCAGAGGAAGAATCTCCTGAAGGGCTCAGCTGGTGGAGGCCACGGGGACCGGAGGAACCGGATCCTCCGCCATTGATATGGGCAGGCCCCCTTCCGGCAAGGGCTGCAAGCAATGCCTCCAGCAACCCGTCAGTGCTTATGCCTGTCATATAGACTCCCTGCGCAGCCCACTCATTCAGGGTTGACCCCAGCCTCTCTACGGCATCTTGGCGGAGCGCGGCCGAGTCCGGATCAGGCAGGAGCCTTATAAGGCAATCCTTCACAGTATGCGAAAGGCTTGCCAGTACTTTTTCGGGTTCGTCAGTCCCATCAATAAAGAAATCACCGTCAATACTGACGCCCATACCCTCAGAGCTAGGATCAGGGCCAGGATCAGGGCCAGCAGGGCTGCCATATCCGACAGCCCTTGTACAGCCGGCAGGGCTTCCGGACGTGCCCAGGCCAGTACCCTCAGTCCCATTGATCCCGTTATTGAAAGTCCCATTAACAGGATCGCTGTCACCCGCGCCATCGGGAGGACACGGAAGCAGTATTTCTACGGCGACAAGCTTGCCGCCATGCTCTTTGTACTCGCCCCGCAATGGATGCGCCTCATACCGGTCAGCCATCAGCCTCTCCTCCCCGAGCGGGCAGGGCTGTGCCGGCAGCTGGATACCCGCGGCTCATTTTCTGATGCCCATGGCAGCCAAGCACCATGCGTTTTCAAGGGATACCTGTTTCCAAGCCTTATACCGCCCTGAAACCCCGCCATGCCCGGCTTCAGTTTCGATCCTGGCGAAGGCGTCGGCGCCTACCTCAGCTTCCTGCAGGCGCGACAGCCACTTCAGAGGTTCTACATAGAGCACACGGGTATCATTCATGGATGTGGTAATGAAAATCCGGGGGAAATGAGGCGTGCCGAAAAGCTCGGAACGCTCCCGCGCAGAAGCGACATTCTCGTAAGGGGTATACGCACGCATATAGCCGTATACATTTTTATCGTGCAGCGGATCCCCCCATTCATCCCACTCCGTTACTGTCAGCGGAAGGGACGGGTCAAGGATGGAGTTCAGCGCATCAACGAATGGGACATCTGCTTCTATCCCTGCATAAAGGAACGGAGCCCTATTCGCTACAGCCCCCATAAGGAGCCCGCCGGCCGACCCGCCATTGGCAACAGTAGTTTCAGGGGAAGCCCATCCCCGGGCCTGCAGCGCAGCGGTTACATCAATGAAATCATTGAAGGTATTGATTTTATTCAGACGCCGCCCCTGTTCATACCACGCACGCCCCATTTCCCCGCCGCCGCGCGTATGGACTTCCGCGCGGAGCACGCCGCGGTCAAGGAAACTCAGGCGCGGCACGCCAAATCCAGGATCGCAGCTTATGCCGTAAGAGCCGTATGCCGTGATAAACATCGGTGCCGCTGTTGCTGTCGGCGCTATCGCTGCTGCACCCCACACTCCGGCTGCGGCTTTCTGGGCTTCTTCTATTCCTGGGGCATCAAGAACATAGTCTGTCATGCCTAAGCCCAGCGGACGCCCATCCCTGTCGCATGCCTCATCCATTGCGGGGACCAGGCCGCGTTTCCACGTAAGCGACACGGGTACTTTCTCGCCGTCCCGTACACGCACCCAGATACGGCGCTCAGCATATTCCTCTTCATTGTAGTTTTTAACGGATGCCGCTTTCAGCAGGGTATCTTTCCCGGCAGCAGGGTCATAAGCACGCAGCTGTGCAGGATGCACGTAGCTGGTGAAACTGTACCGAAGAGTAGGTGCTTCATAGGAAGGGTTCCCCGTTGAATCAACAGAATACAGCGCATGGGGGTCCTGGCCTGTAAGTTCCGTGAAGCCCCACGGCCGGCCAAGCACATAATCAGCAAGCGCACAGCCTTTTATTTCAACAGCTATATGGGGCAGGCCGGACGAACGGTAAGCAAGAGTCACAAAATGCCTGTACACCCCCAGGCCGCCAATAGCCAGGCCGCGCGCCGACTGCAGTATCCCAGGATTCACTGCATCGCTGTACGGCGTATCCACAGGAATCCTGCGATGCTCTGCTTCAGCCTTTTCACAGCCGTAATCGCTGCCCCGCGCAATGCATGTCCCATCCCCCAAAGTATAGGGAGGCTGCTTTTCAAGCATATTGATAATATCTATCTGGAAATTCGGGTCATACACATTATGGACAACAACCGCAACAGGTATATTGCCTTCTTCATCAGTCCTGATCCCCTCAGCCAGCTCAGCAAGCCGTATACTGTCCTTCCCGGCTCCCGAAAGACGGGCAGCCTGAACCTGCTCCCGCAGGATCTCCCTGGCATCCTCGAATTTGGCAAAGCTGACATCATACTCCACGCCATCTCTGCGCGGAATAAAAGTGGAAAACTCCCCTTCGGGGTCCCCGACATCAAGGAAATGCACTTCGCTGGTAGTTTTTGAGCTGCACTCAATAACAATCAGCGATTCATCAAAAGAAAGTCCTACACCGCAGTTGAAACGGCCGTCATCTTCATGGAAGACCTCCCTGTCCTCAGTGGTATCAGTACCCATACGATGCCGCCAGACGGAATCCGGCCTCCATGCATCGTTGACCCGCGTATAGAATATCCATTGCCCGTCAGGCGTAAAGCACGCATTCGAGCTGATGCCGCGGATCGTATCAGGCATCTGCCGGCCGCTCGCCAGATCACGCACATAGCAGTCGTACCGCTCATCACCCCTGGTATCCACCAGATACAGCATCCAGCGGCCATCGTCACTGAGGTCTATCCCGCCAGTGCGGAAAAAATCATGCCCCTGTGCTTCCCTGTTCGCGTCAAAAATAATTTCCTCGCCATCCAGCGGGGTGTTATTGCCGGGTTCAATACGCGGAGAATCCCAGTCGCTGTCGGATTTCACCGGCACCCGGCAGGATATCCCATACTGCCTGCCCTCCTGTGTCCGTGTAAAATACCAGTAGCCGAAAAGCCTCACGGGGACTGACATGTCATTTTCTTCCACGTGTGATTTCAGCTCGTCAAAAAGGGCAGATGCCAGCGGTTTTACCTTTTCCAGGCGCTTGTCCGCGTAAGCATCCTGAGCTGCTACATACGACTGCACATCCTGCGAATCTTTATTCCTGAGCCATTCATAGTAATCTGTAAAGGTTTCACCGTGAATATCCCGGATATGCTTTATCCGTTGGGGCTGCGGAGGGTCCATAAAATCCATATCAGTCCTGCTTTCGTTCTTCCTGTCCGTTTCCCTTGTCTCTGCTCCTATTCCTGCTCCTGCCTTTGGGGGCCTTCTTCGCAGGCTTTACAGCTTCCTGCAGATACGGAATCATTGACCTCATAAGGCTGGCACCTGTAGGCCCATAAAAAACGGGTACATCGGGCGCGGGCGCCTCAGGGGTGCCTAAATTGAGTTTCTGCTGGAGGGTCGTTTCCTCCCTGCTCAGCTGGCGGATCCCAATAGCAATGATACGCCCGGGATACATATGCGTCAGGCGGGCATAAGTCGTAGGGTCCCGCTGCCCGTCATCCCCAAAGAGGATAAATTTCATACGGGGGAAATCGCTCATAAGCTGTTCGACGAATTCGAGTTTATGCTGGACTCCGCTGGGGATAAAGGTTTTCGGCCTGGGATCAAGATCACGCAGGAGCATAGGCCCCTTGGGGAAACCATACCGTTCAATAAAACTGCGGATTGTTGTTTCAACATTCCACGGCGATGTTGACAGATAGAAAAACGGCGCGTCGGGGAACATATCCCTGATCCTGGCATACAGCACGGCCATGCCCGGCACTGAGGCGCGTTCGTTGGGGCTGCGGAGCAAAAAATTATAGACCGCCTTGAAAATTGATGTTACCTGGGAAACCAGGATAGTGTCATCAACATCAGAAATGATCCCCACCCGGGTTGTTACAGGGAAGATATAGACAGGGGCTTCGACTGACTGGCGGCCCCGGACTTTATAAGACGCCTGATGCTCCCCTGTCTTAAGGCGCCTGCGGGCCAGGAGATCGAGATACCCTTTGCTGTCGCTGTAAATGGAATCGCCTTTCAGCTCTTCCGTACCGCCTATCGGTTCGAAAGCCTCGGAATTGCCTACCTGTGCAGTATGCACCGGTACCCCGTCAATCGTCATACGGACCTGGGTATGGGGAGCGGGGATCATAAGCATATTGCGGATGCCCAGGGAAACCGTCCCGGCCGGGGCCAGACGGCGCATTCCCAGCACAGTCCGGCAGATAAGCCGCACGTACCGCGTAGTCCCGTAGCCTACATAAGGCGCAACGCGCGGCTTCCAGCCAATGTATGCAGCGATTGTGCTGGCGACTGCCTGCCACATATCAAATCCCAGCGTCACAAGGCTCTGGGCAGCCCGGGATGACAGCGTCCTTTGCCGCAGCAGCTCCCTTGAAGATGGAGCGTCCACCACTGTAGAAGAGCGCCTGACAATAATCGGGATCGTCTCCATCGTATCGGCAGGAGGCTCAGCGGCTCCCTGCAGACGCTCCTGCGCAGCATACGCCCCAGCCTCGCGCAGATTCTCCTTACGCCGCTGTGAGCTCCGCAAGCTGTACCTGTATCCTTTCCGTGCTGCCGCAAACCGGCGCTGCACCATACTCACAGGGTCCATGAACGCCTGTGCCCTGTCCCGCTCCAGACGGCGCCGTGCCTGGCGGTGCGGGTGCGCGGCACGCCTCAGACAGGCAGATACGCAGCCCGCAAGGTCTGTACGGTTTCCCTCCTGCTGTCTGCGCCGGAAACTGCCCCTGTCAGCCAGATTACTGTTTTTTGACGATTTTTGCATATTGCTCACTGTCTAAAAGTTCAGGCTCATTATCATCTAATTCGATTTTTATCAGCCAGCCCTCGCCGTAAGGATCATTATTCACTATTTCAGGGTCTTCATCGGCTGCATTGTTTATGTATCGGACAGTCCCATCTACCGGGACCGGCACCGGGGAAATAGCTTTAGCAGATTCAACCTCAAGGGCCTCATCGCCGGCCCGGACATGGTCGCCTTCCGCCGGAAAATCAATATAGACCAGGCTCCCCATCTTATCTGCCGCATATGCCGTGATCCCAAGGACTGCCGGGGACACAGAAGTATCAACCCATACATGGTCTTCAGAATAGCTGAGCTCTTCGGGCATGTCTATACTGTCCGCTGTATTCCCTGATTTCCCCGTCCTTATACCGGTCCGGCCTGCCCTCGCTCCGCTGTCAGCGGAGGGACTGCCGAACGGATCAACGCCTCCGTCTGTGGCGCTGCCGGTATCAAAACCAATCTCGTTGCTGTCCATGTCCATATCTCCCATGCGTATACTGTTGTCTTTCAGATTAATCTTTAATCTGCCTTTTATCCTTTTTATTCTATATTGTACTATTTTAACTATTTTATGCGGCTCCCCTACTGTTTTGCCGGTACTCTGCAATCTGTACAGCCTGTACAGTTTATACTGCCCACACTTCACGTATGGTACCGCGCATACGCACATACATAGTAAATCATAGAATTTGCCGTGCAGGCTTTCCCCCATCCATACGTATCACCATAAACCATAAATCAATAGATGCTGAAGGTATAACCTGGCTGACGCAGCAGCCAGGCACCCTCTTACCGCCGAACCGTCTGTGAAGCCCGCCGGGCTACATCCTCAATGGCCAGAGCTACTTCCTGCGGCTTTTCAAAGCAGGAGAAGTGCCCGGAATCCCTAATCTCATAAAACTTCACATCTGCATGCAGCATCGCCTCGACGACAGGCCTCATAACAGATGGTCCGCTGGATCTGTCCAGTTCCCCGCTGACCACTGCAGCCGGAGCCGTGACCGAAGACAGCGTAGCAACCTCATTGCGGCGGCCGGCGGCCATGCGTTCACGCCAGGCCAGCCCTGCGGGGCTCTGCTCATCAATCCACTGGGTAAATGTATCAACGAATTCCGCCGACTGCTTAAACGCTGAATCACCCTTCTGAGGCCGCGCAAAATGCAGGACGGGGCTGACTGAATGGCTTTCCAAAGCCTCAGACGCAATGCCCAGCCGTCCGGCACGCGCTTCAGGGGCATCTTCTTCCGCGCGTGTATCGCACAGGACGAATCCCGCTACAGATTCAGGGAACAGCCGCTGGATAGCCAGCGCAAGATAGCCTCCCATGGAAATCCCGACCCATACTGCCCGGTCATAGCCCATATCTTTAATGGCCATGACAATGGAAGCGGCAAGCCTGCTGCAGGCCTCAGGATATGACCCATCTTCACCCACGGGACCTGTCAAGCCTGGCTCAGGGAGCGGGCTCATGCCTGCGCCGGGCATATCAGGAGCGAAGATCGGATAGTTTTCATGCTCCTCTTCCGAGATGCGGATCAGTTCCTGGGCGCATCTGTCCCATACACGATGGTCTACCGGAAAAGCGTGAAGCAGCACAACGGGTATATAGCCCTTGTTTCCCTCACGGTATACAGAAGTCACTATTTCCATGTCATCAGGCATGGCAGCCATGATTCCTTCAGCCTGACCGGACGGATCCACGACTGCACTGCTGTCCCCATGCCCTGCAGCTGCGGTATCCGTCCTCGGCGCAGCGCTGCTGCGGCGGGACAGCGTATTATCGTGGCCGGCCATCACAGCATCCCGCTTCCGCTGAGTGCCTGGACAAGTATGTGATCCATACCGTGGGCCAGCTGGCGGAGGAACTCCGGTTTCAGGGCATCGGCCGGATCGGACCATTCCACATCTAATGTCTCATCCTGCGGCTTCACATCGCCGTCTATCGGGATAATGTAGCATAAAGCTACTGCGTGCTGCCGGGGATCATAATAATCTGAGAAGCCCGGCGTCGGGAAGAATTGCGCAACGGTAAAAGGCTGTATCGTGGGAGGCAGGAATGAGAGTGTAAGATCCCCCAGATCTTTTGAAATATTGCGGGCAATCGTTTCCCTGATCGACTCATGGTAAAGGATACGCCCTGATATCAGAGTCCGTCTCAGGGCTACATCGTTATCGTCATTGGCGCAAAGAAGCGTCCCGACCTGCCGGATGCGGCCGAGGTCATCCGTTCGCACCGGCACTACGATGACATAAGGGATGGGCACCTCCCTGCGGATACCGTCTATCTCATCCTTAGCAAGCCAGCCCGGCGGATTAGAACCTCCCATCCCATGAATGAAATCGTTGGGGGAGTCACCGCCAAAACCGCTCCGGTCACGGCCGGCATCAAAATCACCGGGATCCGGGATCTCATCATTCAAAACTGGCATATCCTTATTATGCCCTGTCCAGCTGATAACGTGCAGCAAAGATAACGTGAGGCAAAACAGAATACAGCAAAATCTGGATCCATAGCCCGGGAAATTGGACGTCCCTGACTTTCCTGCCTATCCTTACTTATGCCGTTATCACGTATGCCGCTGTTGCGGTACCGTCCCTGCTTACCATATACGTTGCAGCGATACGTCTCTGACGTTTGGCTTTCCCTCTGTTTCCTCCTCATATCTCTTTCCTCATCACCGTTCCTCCTCTGGCCTCATCCCCGAAACATACGTGGCTGCGTACTTATCTACGATTTCTCCCTCTGTACCATCTTCCCATCCGTTCACCTACTCGCATACTCCCCTCGCCCCTTCTACTTACCCCTCCCCATTCGCCCCTCTCTTCAACTCGCGCCTCCCTACTCACCTCTCACATCTACTACCTGCACACCGTTATCGGCCCTCTTTTCAACTCACCCTCCCCGCTCATCTCTCCTCCGACTTATTCCTCCCCCCACTTATCTCGCCTACAACTCACCTCTTCTTCAACTCACCTTTCCTCCAACTCACCTAAAACGTATTTACGATACCGGGATCATTGAATATCCAACCATCACCAAAATGTATCTTCGAGTTGGGTGAGGCAGTCCCCACCCACTCGGGTCATTAACACCCTCCTGTTTCCCTTCCTATCTCCTCCTGCTGCCCCTGCCCACCCTACGTACCCGCTAACATCTCTGCCTGATTCCCATCTGACCGCCGCCGCGCATCTTCCAGCCTGGCATGGCTTATCGCCCCGCCTCAGACCCGCTCTTCCCCAAATCCAATGCCCTCTCATCGCCCGGAGCGAATCCGCGGGGAATATAAAGGCTGCCTCCACAGTTGAGAACATTGAATCGTAACCATAAACATTAAGGAACAGAAAGGCGCCAAATGGCAACGCATGAAATAACCTCTACGAATCTTAACGAGACTATCAAAAATAACGATCTTGTATTTATCGACTTCTGGGCTACCTGGTGCGGTCCCTGCAAGGCTTTCGGCCCTATTTACGAGCAGGCCAGCAATGAGAATGCTGATGTATATTTCGGCAAGGTAGATATTGACCAGAATCAGGATTTGGCTGCAAATGCTGAGATACAGGCAGTTCCGACTCTGGCGATTATCAAGAACGGCAAAACGATCTATAAAGAGGCCGGCGCGTTAAGGAAGTCCGATCTGGATGAATTGATACAGAAGGCGAAAGATCTGGATGTAAGCAAGGCGGAACCAGCCCAGCAGGCGTAAGGCAACCTTCGCTGGCTCCCGAGCTGCGCTTCACCCCATGCATGCCTCTTGTGCAGGCGAATAAGTATATGGGCAACTGATATCGGATTCCCTGGCATCCTCTTATCTATCGCCTGTTGCGAAACATCCTGTTATAAAACAGCGGGATAAGACTGGCTGAATACCCGGATACTGCAATAGGCAAATATTTCCAATGATGTTTATGACACTTGCTAAAATATGGAGTCGTTGCTATCAGATGGATGGCATTAAGGAGTTTTATGGCTGGACGTCACATAGAGCGTAAAGGATCGATTTTTAGCCGTTTCACGCGAAAGCAGTGGATAGGCGCAGCTGCTGCTGCGATTGCAGTCGTTCTGATTGCTACTGGCGGGGCAATAGCTGCGTGGCGGAATTCGGGATCGCGTGCGTCGCGTATCACCGAATACTCGGTAAGCGATCTGAAAGACGGTTCTCAGGACGTATCACGAAGCACAATCCGCGAAGCCCTTGAAGAGCATCGCGGCGGGGCAGACAGGAACACTACGTACGTGCGGGTTGAGATCAACGGAAAGCTCCGTATGGTCGCTGGAAGCGGATTTACTACAGTGAAGTCTGTCCTGCAGGCCGGGAATATCACTCTGACAAATGACGACACGGTTTCTCCCTCCCTTGACGATCAGGTCAATGAATCTACCGTTATTAAAATTACGAGTACCAATTCAGAGATCCAGACCCTTGAGCAGTCTATCCCCTTCAATGTGATCCGGAAGAATGATGATTCCCTTCCATCCGGCAGCACTAAAGTTGAGACCGAAGGTAAGGAAGGCACCATGGAAATCACCAATCTGGTGACTAAAAATGGCACCGAGACTTTGGCCACTAACACCATTACGGAATATGTGAAGAATGCGCCCATTAACAAGGTCATCCTTGTAGGGACGAAGAAGGCAGCGTCTACTTCTACTTCTGAACGTAAATCAGCGTCTCCTTCCTCTTCTTCCTCAGCGAGTTATGGGACAACAATGCCGGTAGGCGATGCACAGTCTTATGCTCACTCAAAAGTGCTTGCACGTGGTTGGAGCGAAAGCGAATTTACGTGCCTGGTGCAGCTCTGGCAGAAAGAATCCGGCTGGCGTTCAAACGCCGCCAACCCATCGGGTGCTTACGGGATCCCGCAAGCATTGCCAGGTTCTAAGATGGGCGCAGGCTGGCAGACCGATGCTACAGTACAGATTAACTGGGGCCTCAATTATATTGCCGGCCGATACTCAACGCCTTGCGGCGCTTGGGCACATTCGCGTAAAACCGGATGGTATTAATACATAGCGTGTCCTGACCGCACTGGTCTGTACATCCCTTTTATGAAAACGGACATAAGGTAGGCAGCCATTTTGTGGTTGCCTACTTTTTTTATCTCATTTTATCTCTTACATCCTGCTTTCTTCTCTAACTCCCCTGTCTCGCTCTCCCTCCCCCTGTCCTCCACTTCTCTACCCCTGCCCCCTCGCCTAACGCGCAGATGTAAAATACTCTCCTCATAATTCTCAATAAATCATGAAATATAATTCCTCGTTGGGTGAGCCGATGAGGAGGGTACCTTAGGGAATTCCTCAAAAATATTGAGTGGGAGGGTAAAAGGAATAGGGGGGGCGACGGAAAGTCGAAGAAAAAGATAGATATGCTGCGAAAAATAATCAGCGATCACAAATCTTTACGGTAGCCATTTACCTCTGCCGGCATCATAAAGATATCATACATATATAGCTGCACCAGTGAGGCGTTACTAAAAACTACAGGAACAGCAAAATTAATTGCCTTACGCGGATTTTATAAATATCCTAGCATCTTGGTTATTGCCCAATGGAATACCCATCATTATGAAAGATGCAAGAATCCATTTGTACAGGCTGCATCAGGATTACACAGCCTCATAATAGATCGTACAAAATCAGGTTATTCAATAATCACAGCCTCCGCCGGCGATCACATATCTGGGGTACTGAAAGCGGAATCCTCAATAAAGATATTTTTGAGGTATTTCTCATACGTAAAAGGTCATAGAGGTTAATTATAAATTTAATAAAGCTTGCCCAAATTCCTTGTAATATATTTATCGACTGTAAGAATATGCCATCCTTCAGCCTGTATCCCATTGGCCCGCTCATGATCCTTACTTATCTGCCCCAAATGATGCAGGCCATCGTATTCGATACCGATCTTTGACTCCGGATAGCTTAAGTCAATATAATTATTATTTAACAGATGATTCACACACGGATTCGGCAGACCATAGCGGATAAGATCAAGCCTGAGCTTCGTCTCCTGAGGTGAATCAGTGCCCTCACACATCCGGAACAGCGCTTTTATACATTTCCGTATCCCGCGGCAACGATCACACAGCATAATAAAGTGCCTGATGTTCCGTATAGTTGTCAGCCTGAGCCGGCGATCTCTGCATATCAGTGAATCGCCAAAAATGATCAGCTGTTCCAGCGAAAGTTCCATTGACATCTGGACAAAAAGGGCTTCCGGAGACACACACTGAAAATCTCCCATATCAACGAGGGCGCCTGGAATATCCAGATTTTTCCAATAGCGGCAGCTGACATTCTTTAACCTTATCCGGTCCTTTTTATGCCGCACAACTAGAAATGACCGGCCTGGCTTCCTTTTAGGCACGGGTACGCCGAGAAGAGCAGCTGCCGTATAGTGGCTCGCCACTATACAATGTTTCGTTCTCATCTGCATACCGGAACAAACCTGCAGCGCTTCTTGCTGCCGTTCCCAGGCAGCGTACCTCATAATCTCGAACTTGCCAGGCTGCCGGAAAAGCATCAGGCCTGGCGGGCTCACCATTTCCACCATTCTGCCTATACCTCCGTTACCGCTAGGTGGCTACTTCCCCATTTATGATCTTCTTTTACAGTTTTCGCTTTATCAGTCTAAAGTATTTCCGGCGCTGAAGTCAGAGTCCTTGGTAAATGTGGTCGAATGTGGATAAAACGCATGATCTTATTGTTGACATTATTTATGGTTTATGATCTGGGATATATGACTTAATAACTTATGGTTTATAGTTCATGCCTTATATCTTATGCATTGTAGTTTATGATTTACGCTTTGTGTCTTATGATCCATACTCCACAATTTCGGCCTGTACAGTTCAGTGAGGTCAAGATAATTTCTCCTGCGCTGGATCCGTCTCACCCAACTCGAAGATACATTTTGATGACGGGCAGATATTCAATGATCCCAGTATCGTAAATACGTTTTAGGTGAGTTGAAGAAGAGGTGAGTTGGAGAAGAGATAAGTTGGGGGAGGAATAAGTTGGGGGAGGAATGAGTTGGAGGAGAGGTAAGCGGGAAGGCGAGGCTGAGGGATAGCTGTGCACGCAGATAAGTATAGAGGTAAATACGCGGGTAAGTATGCTCTTTGTGCGGGAAAAAAGAAAGAAGAGACGAGTGGATCGTTTCTTTTTCGAGGGAAAAAAGAGAGAGCGAGAGAGAGGAAGAGAGAGCGAGATAAAGAGAGAGAAAAGAGATACAGGTACGGTTTTAACTAGAGCTGACCCGGATATACCCCCGATATAACGGCGATAATAAGGCATACCTTGACCCGGTACACGTCTCTCGTAAACACAAACCTATACAGAGATTCCATCCCCGATCTCAGCCTCAAGCCCAAAATCACCTCTCTGAGGGATCTATGAAGGTACTCTATCCACATCTGATGCACCCGCACAAACCCATACAACATAACATATAAGATATCAGCCGCCGCAGCGGTATAGGTATATATCATATACCATGCCTCACCGTTCTCCTCTCTCCCCTCTCACATTTTTCTTACACGCCTTTTGACGCGGGGAACTTAGAATACGGCCTGCAGCGCAAGATCTGCAATGAACAGGATCGCCACACCCCATATGATCGGGTGTACGTCTTTAGCCTCTTTCCTGCAGACCTTGGTAATACAATATGTAATGAACCCGGCGGCAATACCGTATGAGATCGAATAAGCGAACGCCATAAAGATGGACGTGAAGAACGCAGGAATCGCAACGCTGATATCGCTCCACTCGATTTCGCCGAAGGCGCTCATCATCATGCATCCTACGATTACCAGGATAGGCGCTGTAGCGGCACTCGGGATCGCAGAAACGAACGGTGAGAGTACTGCGCTGAGGAGGAAACAGACGGCGACCACAATAGAGGTCAGCCCTGTACGGCCTCCGGCAGCAATGCCTGCTGCAGACTCGATATACGTAGTTGTGTTAGATGTGCCGATCAGTGCACCGATTGATGTGGCTGTGGAATCAGCGAACAGAGCTTTGTCCATCTTGGAGCTGAAACCTTTGCCGTTCTCCATCGCCTCTTCATCTGCCTGCGAGAAAATCCCTGACCGGCGGCCTGTCCCAATGAAAGTCCCGATCGTATCGAAAGTATCTGACAGAGAGAACGCGAAAATCGTCACCAGAACCAGGGGTATCTTCGCGGGGTTGCTGAACAGGGCCGGGAACCCCTGAGGTGTAAATATCGCAAGGAATGTCTGTGGCAGCTGCCCGAATGCTTCCCCCAGGTTCACGCTGTGCGACATAGTGGTGATTCCCATAGGGATGCCGATCACAGTTGTGGCCAGCATGGCGATAATGAACGAGCCTTTATTGAGGACGCCCCATTTACCGGGGAATTTCAGTACGGTAAGGACGACAGCAATAAACAGTCCGATAAGGAAGAGGATCAAGGTTGGAGAATTCAAGGTTGCAAGGCTGATATTTGCGCCGGACCGCGCAGAATTATCAGGCGTAAAATGGATTATCCCAATGTCAACAAGTCCTACGTAAGCAATAAAAATACCGATTCCGCCGCTAATCGCATGCTGGAGCATTGGCGGGATAGAGCGGATTATCATTTTCCGCAATTTCGTTACTGTGATCAGCACATTGATGATCCCGCAGACGAACACCATCGCCATGGCTTCCTGCCACGTAAAATTAAGCCCTTTGACCACGGTGAACGTAAAGAACGCATTCAGCCCTACGCCGGGCGCCAAAGCATACGGGACATTGGCAAAAAGGCCCATAACCAGTGTGCCGATGATCGCTGCGATGATCGTTGCCAGAAACACAGCGCCCCATGGCATCCCTGCTGCAGTGAGCACGTTAGGGTTAACTGCGATAATATATGCCATCGCAAAAAATGTTGTTAATCCTGCAATAACTTCAGTGGAGACTTTTGTACCGTTCTCCCTGAGCTTGAATAGTCGCTCCATTAGATTCCTTCGCGTACGGAGTTATAGTGTATGTGGGCTCCGGATCCTCCCCGCCATACCCTGGGGCAGCTCCACAGGCAGCTGCTAGTAGTGGGACTGGTTTGGTTTACCAGAAGTGCCACCGCTCTCCTTGACGATCTGTTTTCTCATTACTTTGATTATGAGATTTTCATTTATAGATTTAGATTTATGCGCATAACTCTCAGTACTCAATGTCCGTCGGCACCCGCACACAATTCCATGATCCAAAATGAGGCCATACTAACTGATCTATATTTGTGCATTCCTGGCGGATCAACCATATAAACCAAAAGCCAATACGACCATCAAGTGGGAACATCTCTGAGGATAATACATATGGAGGATGTATCAGCGTATTTTCCTGCATATACAGCGCATCCGTCCGCATAATGAGATGTGTAATATGGTTTCGCCAAGACTGGGAGACGACATAGAGGAAAACTGTCACAGGCTGATGTTCTATTTCCCGGTAATTTTTGAGCCGGACATGACCGCAATGTGCCCATCATAACATCCTTTTCCGCCTGCGTGACTGTAAGTGAATACTTGGCTTTTACGCCGATCTGACGCGCTACATACTCACATCTGAACCCCTTATTCGTTGGGAGCCACGCATCCGCAGAGGCATCGCCTTTCTCCTGGTTTGCCTGCCCTTCCACCGCAAGCAGGTTGTATGGATCATTGGCAAACTTATACTTTTTCGCTGACGGCCACTGGCTTGCGCCTGAATCCCATGCATTATGCAGCGCAACTACATGGTCGATCTGCACGGCAGCACTTGTTTTTGCGCCTCTGCGGAAATATATAACCGTCCCCGTATATGGATCATTCAAAACTCCGCTTGACACTTTGCAGCTCCCGGCATATTTATATTTGATGTCCTTGAGATCGCGCGCCAGCACATCTTCCCTGATATCGCAGCCGTTACCGTCATCATCAGTCTGGCGAAAACCAAAAAGCCCACGGTTATAACCTCCTGCCGATCTCGAGTCTTCACGCACAGCCAGCGTTTGCAGGATATTAGCAGCTTCCCCCGTCGGATTGTTCGCGCCCGTTGATGACGCCACGCTGGAGCTGATTTTGGGTAGTATCAAAGCGATGGCGATGCCTGTCAACACGGCCAGGGCGACAAGAAGAAGGAACATTGCCCATGCACGCTTATGCGATGATCCGCTGCCGCGTACACCATCACTGGTACCCGGCCGAACGTCCTCAGAGCCGCTGCCTGCGCGCGCAGCCATGCTAGGCTGCGTATTCCTCCTCAGCGGCGGATTATCCTTATCCGGCGCTGCAACATCAGTCACCTTAAAACGACGATTCCTCATCACGCTGCTCCATAATTCCCTAAAGCCAGTCTTCTTACCGACCCTGATGCGATTCAAACAACGGGCCATCTTCCATTGTAGCCGCATACGGTATGCTGCACTCACCCAACTCAAAGATGCAAACACAGCCCTTCTGCACAATGATGGATACATAACAGGCTATCTGCCTTCTCCCCGTTATAGTTTCAGCTGTACGGATGTGGGAGGAGGCCGTCGGAGGAGGATCCGTATCTTCGAGTTGGGTGAGGGGATGGGGTGAGATTGGAGAGTAAGGAGATGGTGGAGTACGATCGGAAAGTAAGGAGGGTATGGAGTGAGGTCAGAAGGTAGGGAGAGATGGAGTGAGGTCGGAAGTGGGGCTACATATGTATGTGGATAAAAGGTCGGAAAGTAAAGAAGTGAGATGAAATCGGAGAGTAAGGAAGAACGGGGTGAGATCGAAAAATAAGGAGGTGAGATGAGATTGGAGAGTAAGAAAAGGCAGGGTGTAAGGAAGGGCAGAGTGAGATTGGAAGGTGAAGCGGGATGACGACCGGAGCGAGGATGAAGAGGAATAAGGATGAAGATGAGATGAGGGAAGGAAGAAGGAGAACGCAGGTGAGGAGGGCGAGTGCGAAAGGGTAAAAAGAAAAAAGAAGAATAAGAATAATATGAAAACAGAGGAAATAAGAAAGAATAGGGGAAATAGTTAAGGGGCGGGGTTATTTCCCGCCCCTTAACTATCATTTATTTTCACACCCTATGACAGAGGGGCTATATCCAGCGGTACGCCGGGATTCATCGTGGAAGTCATGGTAACTTTCTCGATGTAGCGCCCTTTCACGGTAGCAGGCTTCAAGCGGCGGATCTCATCAGCAACAGAGCGGAAATTCTCCACCAGATCCTGATCTCCGAACGAAAGTTTGCCGATAATAAAGCTGAGGTTACCGTCTTTATCAACGCGGAATTCGATTTTACCGCCCTTAATATCGGCAACAGCCTTAGCGACATCCATAGTGACCGTGCCGGTCTTCGGGTTCGGCATAAGGCCGCGGGGCCCAAGCACGCGCCCGAGACGCCCGACTTTGCCCATCATGTCGGGTGTTGCGACAACGGCATCAAAATCGGTGTAGCCTTTGGATACTTTCTCGATAAGTTCATCGTCGCCGACCTCATCCGCGCCGGCTTCAGCCGCTGCCGTTGCCTGCGGGCCGCGGGCAAATACGAGGACGCGGGCTGTTTTACCAGTCCCATGAGGCAGGTTGACGGTACCGCGGATAAGCTGGTCAGCCTTGCGGGGATCGACATTCAGCACATATGTAGCTTCAACAGTCTCGTCGAAACCGCGTTTCGGCATGCTTTTGAGCAGCGCAACAGCCTGCTCATCAGTATATAAATTAGCGCGATCAACCATTTCTTCGGCTTCGCGGTATTTCTTGGAACGTTTTGTCATCTGCTTTCTCCTTAGCAGTCGCAGCCAGGGCACTCACGCCCGCCTGCTTACAGTTGGTTTATTAGTCGGTTACAGTCAGACCCATGGAACGGGCGGTACCTTCAATAATCTTTACAGCCGCGTCAATATCGCGCGCAGAAAGATCAGGCATCTTTGTTTCAGCAATCTCACGCACCTGGGCATGAGTTACAGAACCAACCTTGGTGGTCAACGGGTTCCCTGCACCCTTTGGCACACCTGCTGCTTTGCGAAGAAGTTCAGCTGCCGGAGGGGTCTTCAGCACGAAAGTGAAGGAACGGTCCTCGTAAACAGTGATTTCTACAGGGATGATCTGCCCTATCTGATCCTTTGTGGCATCGTTATATGCCTTGGTGAAATCCATGATATTAACACCATGGCCGCTCAATGCAGGGCCAACTGGCGGTGCAGGATTCGCTTTCCCTGCCGGGATCTGCAGCTTAACAATAGCTGAGACTTTTTTCTTTGGAGCCATTATCTGGTTCTTCTTTCTATTCGCGGTACGACCGATACAGGACGTCTGCCTGCATCTCCCGCATTCCTGATCCGCCTTCTGCCGCAAAAGGGTTCCCTTACGGGCAGTAAGGCAAAACAAGCTTTCTTATTATGCCAGTATCTGGGGACTAAAGGCTTTAGGAGATTTTCTCCACCTGGTCAAAACCGAGCTCTACAGGTGTATCGCGTCCAAAGATATTGACAAGTACGGTAAGCTTCTGTGCGGCCGGCTGAAGTTCTGAAACGACACCTGTCATAGTCGCGAACGGCCCGTCAGTCACGGTGACGGATTCGCCCATGCTGAAGACTACTTCAACCTTGCGCTGGCGCGCAGCCTTAGGCTTGTCGCCAGAAGCCTTAAGGGCCTCCGAACGGATCATCGGGGCCATCATATCAACAACTTCCTGACGGCTCAGCGGCACGGCTTCGCGGTTAGATCCCACAAAACCCGTTACACCTTCAGTTTCGCGGATTATACGGCGGGCATCGTCATCAGGCCACATACGGATAAGCACATAGCCGGGGATGCGGACACGCGAAACGACTTTCTTACCTTTTTCCGTATGCTTCTCCACCTCTTCCATCGGTATCTCGACCTGGAAAACGGTATCTTCAAGGCCGAAATTCTGCACACGGGATTCAATATTCGCTTTTACACGCTTCTCGTAACCGGAATATGTGTGAAGGACATACCATTTGCCGTCAAGGGTACGCAGTGACTTCTTGAACTCATCGACAGCCTTATCACCGGCATCCGGCGCATCCGCAGTTTCCCCGGTATTATCAGGTTCGGCACCTTCAGCGCCGGCCGGGGCCGCATCGGCATCCCCGCTGCTGCCCTGATCCGGTTCCGGATCGGCAGATACCTCAGTCTCCGCTTCTGCGCCAGCCGATGATTCCTTACCCGCAGCCTCACGGGAGGCATCACGGTCCTCCTGCGCCTCAGCCGGAATAGCTCCATCAGCCTCTGCAGCCTTAGCAGCTTCTTCTGCTTCAGCAGCCTGCAGGGTATCGCTGCCGCTGTCTGCCGCCGGGACGTGGCTGCTTCCATCGTCAAAAAGATTATCGGTATTGTCTGCCATACTATCCTTCACTAACGTTTGCCGTTAAAACCTTTATTTGCTTTCCTGCCAGATATGGCCTGTTCAGCCGAACAGGGTAAACATAAGCCTCCCAAAGCCGAAATCAATCCCTGTGGTAAAGAGCATAAGCAGGAACACAAAGACGAACACTGCGAACGACCATTTCAAAAGCTCAAAGCCTGACGGCGCCACAACCTTGCGCATCTCATCAAAAACCTGACGGATGAACAGGCCAATGCGCATAAAGATATTGGGCTTTTTATCCTTTGCAAGCCTATGATCAGATACTGCCATATCATCCTTACCTTTTGCCTGGTGTCCTTAATAATCTGCCATCACCGCAGGCGCGATGATGGCTTCCAGCAGGGGAAGCGGGACTCGAACCCACAACCTACGGTTTTGGAGACCGTTGCGCTACCAATTGCGCCACTCCCCTATGGTGTCTATTGTACCGATTGCTCTCGATTTACCGCCTCAGCAGGCGTATCCGCCGTATGCTCAGCAATATCCAAAAACAGCCAAACCCTAAGTCTACCGTGGAGCTTGGATTTCGTCCACTAAAGGCCTCGCCGTGTGTCCGGCATAGAAAGCATAGCTTCACTGCTGTGATTACGGACAAGGCACTTGAACAGATGAGATACCCTTGATCCCCGCCGCACTCTGGCTGTTCCACCCGGCCCGAGGCACTCAAGACCGCAGGCCTACAGCATTACCCACTTTTCCAGCCGGGACATCCCCTCAGCAAGGTCATCATCAGACAAAGCATAGGAAAACCTGATATACCCGGGCATGCCAAACCCTTCACCCGGGATCACAGCAATATGGATGTCTTCAAGCAAGTCAGATGCCAGCTGGACAGAATCCGTATACACTTTTTTACGACTGCCAAGCGGCCGGCCAAGAAGCCCGCGGATATCGGCGAATACATAGAAAGCCCCCTCGGGAAGGCTGCAGGAAATGCCCGGGATCCTGTTGAGCGCAGCAACAATGGCGTGCCGGCGCACATCAAAGGCGGCACGCATCCCCGCCACCGCCGACAGATCCCCCGAGACTGCCTCGATTGCAGCCCGCTGTGCAATATTATTGACATTCGATGTCATATGGCCCTGAAGCCTGGTTGCCGCCGCAGCTGCATCAGGCGGCGCAATAAGCCATCCTACGCGCCACCCCGTCATCGCATACGTTTTTGCAACGCCGTTCACCACAATAAGCTGCCTGCGGATATCGGGCTCCAGTGCACCGATATGCGAAGCCTCAGCGCCGTCATACACAAGATGCTCATAGATCTCATCAGACAGGACCCATATCCCGTTCTCAAGCGCCCACCGGGCAATATCCCGCAAAACCCGCTCCGACCATACGGATCCTGTAGGGTTATTCGGCGAATTGACGATAATCGCCTTCGTTGCAGGTGTCCGGGCCCGCTCCAGCTGTTCAACAGCCGGTTCAAAATCAGTGTCTGCAGCAGCCGGTACGCACACGGGGACGCCGCCGGCAAGTTTTACAGCTTCAGTGTAGCTCACCCAGTAGGGGGAAGGGATAATCACCTCATCCCCCGGATCGGCAACTATCTGTATTGCCTCATATACTGCCTGCTTACCGCCATTAGTGACCACGATATCAGCAGGATCGGCAGGATACCCGGAATCCCTTAAAGTTTTGCGGGCGATCGCCTTACGGAGCTCAGGAAGGCCCTGCGTTGCAGTGTATTTATGGTTCTGCGGATCCAGCGCTGCCCGCGAAGCAGCATCAGCAATGTACTTCGGCGTCGGGAAATCCGGTTCGCCTGTGCCGAAACTGATAACTCTGATGCCTTGAGACCGCATCTGTTTGGCCTTGCTGTCAATTTCCAGGGTGACACTTGCCCCGATATTGCGGATACGGCTGCTAAGCTTCATAATTTTCCAATCCATGCTCATCATGGGGGTCATCAGCCTTCGACGGGTCAGCCCAATGCCCTGCCTTACGTTCTTTTTCCATGGCCGCGCGGACAGCCGCTTTAGCATCCATCCACTCGTGGTACTCGCGGCGGCGCTGGGCATTGGTCCTCCGCTGGCTCCTTGGTTCCTCCAGGGCATCCAGCCGGGCATCATGCCCGCGCTGCGACTGGGGGCTGCTGTCAAGCATCTCAGCTCCGGCAGCAATCGTCGGATCCCAGTCGAATCCTACCGCGTTATCGCCGGTACCGATATACACTTCATCACCGATACGGGCACCCTGGGCTTTCAGGGCATCTTCCACGCCGAATTTCGCCAGCCGGTCAGCGAGATAGCCTATAGCCTCCTCATTATCAAAATTCGTCTGGAGGACCCACCGCTCAGGTTTTTCACCCGTCACTGTGAACCAGAAATTCCCGTCAGCATCTTCGTGCCGCGTAATACTGAAATCAACGCCAACGGTCCCGGTGCCCGTCCGGCGGCGGCGGGACCTGTTCTCCAGAGGCCGGAGGACAACGCGCCCTTCCTTGCCGGAACCATCCCGGACTTCACGCTCACGTATAGTACGACGGACTTTTTCAGAAAGTCCAGCCAGGGTAAAAGCCAGCTCCCGCAGCCCCTCGTGGCTTACCGTCGAAACAAGGATAACTTTAAGCCCCATTCCCTCAAAATCAGGCTTCACAAATTCTGCAAGTTCACGTGCTTCCGCCACATCAATTTTGTTAAGGATGATAACACGCGGGCGGTCCCGTATCGGGATGGCGCCAAGCGGCAGCTGGAGCTGGTCTTCATACTGTTTCAGCTCATTTTCCAATGTTTCATAGTCAGAGACAGGATCACGGCCAGGATCAAGCGTTGCGCAGTCGATAACATGCGCAATGACCTCAGTGCGCTCAATATGGCGGAGGAATTCCAGCCCGAGGCCTTTGCCCTGCGCCGCGCCGGGGATGAGGCCGGGCACATCAGCCACAGTGAAGACTTTATCTTCCGCTTTGACCACACCCAGATTAGGGGTAAGGGTAGTAAACGGATAATCGGCGATCTTGGGCTTCGCTGCGCTCACAGCAGCGATAAGGCTTGATTTCCCGGCACTCGGATAGCCCACCAGAGCCACATCAGCTATGGATTTAAGCTCGAAAACAATGTCCCGTTCCTCTCCCGGTTCACCAAGCAGGGCAAAGCCGGGGGCGCGCCGGGCACGGCTGGCAAGGGAGCGGTTTCCCAAACCGCCGGCGCCGCCGCGGGCGACCACGGCCCTGTCCCCCGCATTCCGCAAGTCTGCCAGCAGCCCCTCTTTTTTATTCGCGGCGGCGCCGAAGACGACAGTCCCCGGAGGCACAGGCAAAACCAGATCGGCCCCCGTGGAACCGTCCTTGTCGTCCCCCTTGCCCATCGTGCCGTTCCCTGCCGTACGGTGGGGGGCAAACCTGTAATCAAGGAGTGATGTAACATTAGGGTCTGCTACAACGATCACAGAACCGCCGTTTCCTCCGTCACCGCCGTTCGGACCGGCAAGAGGTTTATATTTTTCACGCCTTATAGACGCGGCGCCGTTCCCTCCGTCACCGCCTTTAACATGGACAGTTACCCTATCAACGAAATCACTCATATCATTACCTGTATGTATCCGACTATTTCTGATTACTTTCAGCTATTCCCGATATCGGCCCGGGACACCCGTTATTATCCGGCACACCCATAACCAGCCTGAAGGATCGCCTCTGCAGGATCACAATAATACCAGCTTATAAATAAAGCCGCGTCAAAACGCGGCCTTATCAGAAACACAGAAATATTATCCAGCAGTACTATTACCAGTACCTTCCGGCAGTACTACTGTGCAACAACGTCAACGATCTTGCGGTCACGGCGTACACCGAACTGTACGGTGCCGTCCTGCAGCGCAAACAGGGTATGATCCTTACCCATACCTACGCCATGCCCCGGATGGAATTTGCTTCCGCGCTGGCGGACGATAATATTACCTGCTACAACTGCTTCGCCGCCGAACTTCTTCACACCCAGGTACTGTGGGCCTGAATCGCGACCGTTACGAGAGCTTGAAGCACCTTTCTTGTGTGCCATTTAACTTCCTTTCGTATCCTTACAACCCGTATTTCCCTTGAGCGCACTAAGCAATCTCAGTAACTTTCAGGACCGTAAGCTTCTGACGATGACCCTTGCGGCGTGCAACGCCGGTCTTATTCTTAAACTTCTGGATGTGGATCTTCTTACCTTTAGCCTCATCATCAACCACTTCAGCTTTGACTGAAACCTTGGCCAGATCCTTGGCAGCCACGGTGACCTTAGAACCGTCAACTATAAGAGCGACGGGGAACTCTACAGAATCGCCTTTCTTGGCGTCAAGGCGATTGACAATAAACTTGTCTCCAACCTCAACCTTTTCCTGGTGGCCGCCAGCTTTTACAATCGCGTACATAGTTCTACCTTGCCTGTTTTAAGCTATTTTCCTGCTGCTCAGCAGGCACTGCAGAAGCACGGAAACTCTGCTGCACCTGAAGACACCAGCTATCTACTCTATATGCATATTGGCCTCGCGTCAAATCTGCTGCATTATAACGCCGCCCAAAATGCATGCAAACTCCTAACATAGGAGGCGTACTGGACTAATCGGCCTCGGCCGTGTCCGTTCCGCCGTCGCCAGATCCTGCAGAAGCAGTTTCGGCAGGGACCGTACCCGTATCTGCTGTATTGACATCCGCTGCATCAGCGTCTGCCGTACCCGCAGCTGATGTACCTATATCTGCAGTGCCCGCTTCAGCCCTATCCGTACGCGCCTTATCCGCATCCGTCCTGCCGGAAGCTGTTTTATCCGATTCGGCAGCCTCAGCCGCAGCGGCAGCGATACGCGCAAGCGTTGCCTTCACCTGCGGAGTAGATCCCTTGGGGGCGTTGGAGTCAGTGTCGTCATAATGGCTTCGTCCATACCCATGCTTATTCGTATGGACGAAAGGATCCCCGCCTTTAAGAGCATACGGATCATCATAATCTGCAGAAACCGTAGGTTCATCATGAAGGATAAACCCGCGCCCGCCGCATGTCGGGCACTCTTCGGAGAAGGCCTCCACAAGCCCCTGCCCCACACGTTTCCGGGTCATCTGGACCAGCCCGAGGGAAGTCACCTCAGCAACCTGATGCTTGGTACGGTCACGGGACAGGCATTCCACAAGCCTGCGCAGGACAAGGTCACGGTTCTGCGGCATGACCATATCAACAAAATCGATCATGATCATACCGCCGATATCGCGCAGCCGCAGCTGGCGCACGATCTCCTCGGCAGCTTCCAGATTGCACTTGGTAACCGTCTCTTCAAGCGACTGCCCGCGCCCAATAAAACGGCCTGTATTAACATCAATAGTCGTCATGGCCTCAGTGCGGTCAACGATCAGCGAACCGCCCGACGGGAGATATACCTTGCGTTCCATCCCTTTGCGCAGCTGGGAATCAATAGACCATTTATCGAAAACATCCCTGCCCTTATGCTCTTCAGGATCCCATTTTTCAAGGCGCTCAAGCATATCAGGCGCAGCAGATTCAAGATATTCCCTGATCCTGCTGTACACATCGTCACCTTCAACAACCAGTTTGCTGAAATCATCATTGAAAATATCTCGGATCACGCGGATCACGACATCGGGCTCCCCCTGGAGAAGATGGGGACGCTTGGAACTCTCGTAATCTTTAAGGCCTTTTTCAACATGGTCCCACTGGCTGACCAGATGCTGCATATCACGCTGCAGCGCCTCTTCACTTGCACCTTCTGCAGCCGTGCGGATAATTACGCCCATATTTTTGGGAGCAACTTTATCAACGATATTTTTCAGGCGTGTGCGTTCGCGTTCCGGTAATTTGCGCGAAACGCCGGTAATGCCTCCCGCAGGGACAAGCACCAGATAGCGCCCTGCCACAGTGATCTGGGCCGTCAGACGTGCGCCTTTATGCCCGATAGGGTCTTTCGTCACCTGCACGAGCACATTATCGCCCGGTCTGAATGCATGCTCCACAAGCCTGGGCTGGCCATCAAGGCGGGTAGCATCCCAGTTGACCTCACCGGCATACAGGACACCATTGCGGTGCTGCCCGATATCAACGAATGCAGCCTCCATACTGGGCAGCACATTCTGCACGCGTCCCTGGTAAATATTCCCGACGGATGAGACTTCCTCAATATCGGAAATATAATGCTCTACAAGAACGTTATCTTCGATAACAGAGACCTGTGAGTGGCGCCCCTTCTGGCGGACGACCATCAGGCGGTCAACATTCTCGCGGCGCGCCAGGAAATCCTGTTCGGTAATAAGCGATCTGCGCGAACGTTCCCTGCGGTTGTCCCTGCGGCGCTGGCGTTTGGCTTCCAGCCTCGTAGAGCCTTCGATCCCAGTTATCTTGTCAATATACTGCTGCTTGCGTGAACGCGGGATCCGCTCATCTTCCTGCTGGTCAGCAGAACCCCTGCGGCGACGGCGGCGACGGCGGGTAGAAACCGGTTCATCGTCTGCCTCATAGTCATCAGCACTGCTATGGGTATGGCTGCCAAACTGCCCCTCATCATCCGGATAGCTGCTGTCCTCACCCTTTCCGCGGCGGTTCCCTTTCCTGGTGCGCGAGGAGCTGCTGCGGGTACGGCGCCGCGGCTGGGAATCATATTCCTCCTCATCGCCGCCGTCATCGTAGCGCCTGCTGTACCGGCGTTCCCGGGCAAGTTCTTCAAGCTCGCTTTCTATAGGGTTATATGTGATTTCGTCATTTTCAAGGTCTTCCTCGATCTGTTCCACTTCAGCTGCAGCCCGGCGCTCCTGGGCATTCAGCCGGCGGCTGCTCCGATGCCCTCCGTAAAGGGCATCAGCATCGCTGTCACCGCTGAAAGCTTCCTCTGCAGCCTGGCGGGCATCGGGCATACGGATATTGCCTGCAGCAGCGTTCCTGCCGGCGCGTCCGTCATTCCCGTTACGGCTGCCATGAGGCTGCGGACCGATGCCGCGCGATTTATCTTTCCTGCTGCTCTGCTCTTCCAGAGCCTCATTGATAGTGTCAAGCGTCACATGGCTGCCGCCGCGTGTGGCCCTGGGCCGGACAGAATCGGCAGCAGGAAGCACAGGCGCCTGGAAAAGGAGCGACATCATAGGCTTTGCGGCAGGAAGGGCTGCCCCGTCCGTATCCGGCCCTGTATTCTGCTGTGAGAACGGTGCAGAAAACAGGGAATCGCTGCTGTTACCGGTGAACCTGGTGCTGGCCGAGCTGCCGCGGTCATCGGAAGATGTATCCGGGGATGCTGTATCGGCTGCACGGGGAGCATGGGCATCCGGTTCGGTCTGGGACGCGGCAATACCTTTATCAACGAATATTTCTTCAGCAAGGGCCTGTATACGCTTATCCCGCGCAGCTGGCTGCGCATGATTCCCGGTGCTTCCGTTTTTCTGGCTGCTGTCATTGGGGGCGTCGCTGCGGGTATCAGCATCCCCTGCAGCATTATTGCGGGTATTACGGGTATCCGCAGCTTTACCTGCAGCCTTGCGGCTGACCGCTTTTCCCGAGCCGGCATGGGATCCGGATTTTGCACGCCGCCTGTCAGAAACGGGATCGGCAGCAGTATCAGAAGCAGCATCGACGACTACCGGCACAGCGCTGTCACCAGCTGCACCCGCGCTGCGCGTTACACGCCCTCTGCTTTTGCGCGTACGTTTCGGCATCCCAGCTGCAGCAGAACGGACAGCAGCTGCCGGGCTTTTCGCAGTATCCGGGGCAGACGCCTGCGCATCTTTTATATCTGTATTCAATTTTTCGTCTTTATCTGACACGTTATTTACTCCTAGCGGAACACACTGCATTGTGTTCCGGGTCCTGGCCATGCACGCTGCTGCCTATGCATTGCTCAGCATCCGAGCCTGTACGCGCAGCAAGCTTCCATAGCTTCCCAAAAGTCTTCCAGCAGGGCGGACACCAGCACATCCCGGGAACACAACAACTCCGGGAGGGATCAACGCCCAACACGTCCGGCGGCATGCAGTCCGCCTTCTATAAGTATTGCATACCTTGCCGAAAATCCATAACACACCCCGCCATCAGCAGATAGACAAATCGTGAGTATCAAGTAAAATGATTTCTTGTGTTTCCGCACATGCCGCTTTAGCTCAGTTGGTAGAGCGTCTCACTCGTAATGAGAAGGTCACCAGTCCGATTCTGGTAAGCGGCTCCCCTTCACATTTTTATGGCCTGCTGCCTGGCGGCAGAACCATGTATCTTATCGGCCGGTGAAGGAAAGCTGTCCAACGCGCGAGTGGCGGAATTGGTAGACGCGCAGGATTTAGGTTCCTGTGTCTTTGACGTGAGGGTTCAAGTCCCTTCTCGCGCACACAGTTCAGGGGCACAAGCCGGCTTAAAGGTTTAGTTTTCTCCTGATTTTGTTGGCCTGATCCATATCGGATTGAGCTAATCGCAATAAAATTTCATTGAGAGCTTTTATATCAGATTCAATACCTCGAGTAAAGCTACCCACATTAGACACTATCGGTTCAGATAATCCATCATGCACACGCAAACATGGAATCCCCTCGTTATCTTTTGTAAATACTTCAATCTTAAATTTGTCGTAACCATCCGTATCTCCGAACTTTGAAGTTACAGCGGTTACTCCGCTCTCTGATGCGGATATTTCACTCTTCATTACCATGATCCGTTAATCCTTTCTCGTAGTGATCTGTAATTTCTCTTTTTAACTGATCAAGGGCACTGATGGAATCCTGAAAACTGCTCTCTATACCGACAAAAACATGCTCGACTTCCACCAACGCTTCGTTTGCGCATATGCTTGATGTTCCCTCTGATAAAACACCTATTTCTGTCATAAGAGAGCGGGTCTGCTGCAGAGCAAACCCTATTTCATCCCAATTGCTCTCAAGATCGTTTTTCTGATTGCGAATCTGTTCCATTTGTTCATCATATACTTGCAGAAGCTCTCGACGTCTAGACAGGCGCCGTTCTTCTTCCTCATTCTTATCCATAAGCATGTACGTTCCACCATTTCGTTTTCATTACTATAATATAACTACTTCTGTCACAAATTTTTTGTTATATGTCTTTTTGTATTTCTATCTATTTCTAACCATTACTTCCCTTTCGCTGGATCAGAAACAAATTCCAACTCTTCATAGGCACTATCACGATGGATGACATATTCATAATTAGAAATCTTTCCCTCAAAACGCTC
>ERZ773263.459-NODE-459-length-28536-cov-14.515291_pt1 | contig 28536 bp, 29 predicted proteins | sample MGYA00511076_ERZ773263 | MGnify/ENA primary metagenome ERZ773263 (study PRJEB29015, sample SAMEA2738155) | human oral metagenome | biome: human oral; feature: human-associated habitat; material: saliva | place: China | collected 2195 ... | reverse complement strand
GTCACAATAATCAACGTAGCGTTGTTTTCTTTACAATAATTAAACAACAAATCCTCAATCACTTTTGAAGTTGCCGAGTCAAGATTACCAGTCGGCTCATCAGCAAATAAGATTTGCGGGCGGCCCACAATCGCCCGAGCAATCGCCAAACGCTGCTTTTGCCCACCTGAAAGGTCTTTGGCGCGCGACTTGATCTTATCACCCAAGTCAACCGCTTCCAGAGCTTCAATGATCCGTTTCTTGCGGCCGATTCTCGCCACGCCCGCCGTCTCTAACGCCAAACTGACATTATCGTAACAGCTCTCGCCGCCCTCAACGAAGAAACTCTGGAAGATAAAACCCATCTTCTGCGCCCGAAACCTATCGGTAGCCCGCGGATTCAACCGCAAAATATCCTCGCCGTCAATTAGCACCCTGCCCTTTTGCGGCTTGTCTAGCCCAGAAATCGCATGCATCAGCGTCGATTTACCGCTGCCAGATTTACCCAGAACCGCAACGCTCGAGCCCTCTTTGATATTCAGGCTAACTCTATCCAGCGCCGTAAAAGCATTTTTCTTTTTACCGTATATTTTAGTAATGTTTTTGACTTCAATCATTCAGCCCTCCTGCTTATATTGCCGTTATCGCGCCAGTCATTAGCAATAACATAATCATCACACCCAAACCGATGCGGTACCGGATAAACAACGAAAAGTCATTGCCGGCGACGAATTTCAGTAGCCAAGCAATCGACCAATAGCCAACCGCAAAAGCCACCGCTGTCGCCAAAATTGTTGGCACCCAGCCGACACCGCCGCCAATGTATTTGTAAGCGGTCATCGCCTCTAGCAAACCCGCTGCCACCAAGGCTGGAATACCCAGAAAGAAACTTAATTTCGTCACCGTTACCCGATCAAAACCGCGAAATAGTCCCACCGAAATCGTTGCCCCTGAGCGCGACACGCCTGGAATCAGCGCTAAGCACTGGCCTAAGCCAATCGCCAGCGTATCCCGCCAAGTTGTCTGCCGCTCGCCGCGCCGCACAGCGCTGCATTTGTCGGCTAGCCACATCACCAGGCTCCAGCCAATCAATGCAAAGGCCACAAACCATAAGCTGCGCAGCACTGTTTCGACCTCATTTTTGAGAGCATAACCGATAGCCGCAATCGGCAGCGATCCAATAATAATCGCCCAGCCATATTTGTAATCAAACTGCCGCCGCGCCCGTTTCCACCACAAGCCGCGCCACCAGGCACTCATCACCCGCCAAATATCATCTCGGAAATAAATTATCGCTGCAGCGATAGCACCAATCTGAATAATAGCCGTAAAAGCCGTCAAACTCGGATCGTTGATCCGCATACCCATCAACTTCTCGACAATCGTCAAATGCCCGGTCGACGACACTGGCAAAAACTCCGTTACTCCCTCGACAATACCCAATATGATAGCCTGCCACCATTCCATAATATTTAATAGTATAGCATTTGCAGCCGTCTCGGCAAAAATCTCAGCTATTTTTGCCTATTTTACGCTAAAAATATTGACATAAGCGTGATTTTTTGCTATAAGTTGTATAGAAAGTCAGAAAAATAAAAAGGAATAACAAAATGCCCGTGGGATCATTCGAGAGAACTGGAAGTCCACCACCGCCAGTAGGAGAACAAAGTAAGGATTTTACATTAGATAACGGATCTGTCGTACATACTGATGAGAATGGTATACCAGATTACATAGAAGTGCCGCCTGAAGGCGATGAGACAACCCCTGAATCTGGTCAAGAAAGCGGTGCCGAATACGGAGACGTCGAACCCGGCCAAGAAAGCGCTGAAGACGCCGCCGAGGTACAGGCTAACGAGACACTGCGCACTGACGCTGAAATTCTAGGCAATCGCTACCCAGTTAGTCAAATGATAAAAGGCGCTGGTAATACACTACAATGGGGCAAGGAAAGAGCTGCAGCAGCTTGGAATAATGCCATGGAGCAGCCAGGCCTCTTGATGGATAAGTTTATGCATGGCCTAGCCCAAAGCTCGTATGACCGGCGCAAGGCAAAGCTTGACGAGGTTGCTCATCTCAGCGACAATCACCCGCTTAAAAAATTCCGTATGAGGAAGCTTCAAAAAGCTGAGGCTCGCCTAAACAAACGCAAAGCAAATCTCGAAATACGACAGAATCGGATGACTGGGCGCGTAGAAGCCGTCAAAAACGCCTATGAAGCACGCCGCGAAGCTACTATCGCCGAATTATCGGAACGTGCAGACAAAGCCCGCGCCCGCAAAGCTCTTCGTGAAGAAATGCGTAGTAAACGTAAAGAACAAAATGAAAATGTTGATGTTGGTTGGTTTGAGGCTTGGGTAGTAGCCAAAAAACACGTCGACTCTATGCCGAAATATCAACGCCGCCGCATCGCTAGCGCCGTCATGAATGCTGCCGAAGCTAGCAAAAACTCACAAGAGGCCAGCTGGCAAGCGCGATACGCCGAGCGAGCTTCTGCTGACGCACAAAATCGAGTTGAATCAATTGGCGGACAGCTTCAGCAGACCAGAACCGAGCTAAATAGTATGCGCCAGCAAGCTGGAGAAATCGCCAACATGGAGTCAGACCTGGTTTCGGTCAGAGAGAATGCGGCTAAGCTTCAAGAAAAAGCCGACTCGCTATCCGATGATAGCGCCAACAAATTTGCAGCAATGTACGAAGCCGTCAAGGCTCAGCAACAACAAGAAAATATGGAGAAAGCAATCGCCGACTACAATAAGCGTCTAGCTGAGCTGCAGCGACAGGAGACGCAACTTGTGCAGTCGCTGATTCAAGCTCAAAAAGACGTCGAAAATACCGGTAAAGCCCTTGAAGCCAGCGCGCAAAACGAGATTGCTGCAAAGAAGAAAGCCAAAGCAACCCAGCAAGCTAGAGACCGTAGCGTCGAAAATACCTTTGTCTAAGTTAAAACAGAAAAAGAAAGGATAACATCATGCCAATTTTAAGCCGTAGTCTCCTCGCAGATTTAGGAATCAATCTATCAGACGAAGATTTCCAATCGCTTGCCGACCATTTTGAATCGACACTAGAAGAACGCGTCATCAACGAAATCGTCCTCGAGCTATCACCAGAGCAAGCCGAAGAACTATCACACATGCAAGAAGCCAGTGACGACCAAATCGTCGATTGGGTACGCGCCAATGTACCAGACTTTGCAGACATTGTGTCTGATGAAATCGATATCTTGCTCGGCGAGCTAGCTGAGGATAGCGAGAAAATGGCCGCCTAAGCCAAGATACCTATAGTATTGACAACTCAATAGCTACAACTTCACCTCTGGATAAATTGCCCGCGTCGTCTCGTCAATCTCGCTTCTTAGCTGTGGGAACGGCACGCCCTCGCGGGCAGTTACGCCTTCAAAAATCCAAAATACCCGTTCAGAATAACCCCAGCCGCAAGCTGGCGGCATACCGTATTCCAACATTTCCACGAAGTCAATATCCAGCATCATCGCCTCGTCATCGCCTGCATCGCGCATCTGTTGCTGCTCAACAAAGCGATTCAACTGATCAATCGGGTCATTCAGCTCGGAAAAACCATTGCCCAGCTCTGACCCGGCAATAATTGGCTGGAAACGCTCCACCGTCTGCGGATTGTCGGGGTTGGACTTGGACAGCGGGCTGATGAACTTCGGTGTATTCACCAACCACACCGGCCCCGCCACATCTTTACGGATATTCTTCCACAATTTATCAATACTGCGCGGAATGGAATCGGTCTTCTCCACTTCCAAGCCATGTTCTTTCAGCTTGGCAGCTACCTCTTCAATCGTTGTATTATACACATCAATTCCATAGTGCTTGCGAATAACTTCAGCATAATCCCAAACTTCCCACTCGCCGCTCATATCCACCGTGAACTGGCCCAGCTGGAACTGCAGCGTGCCAAACGTTTCCTGCAATACATATTTATACATATCCTCCATGAAGCGCATACCAGCTCGCCAATCCCAGTATGCGGCGTACCACTCCATAGCGACGTGTTCTGGCAAATGCTCGTCAGAATAATTCTCATTGCGAAAACGCGGCCCGAGGTCGTAGACCTTCTCGAACCCAGCACCAACCAATCGCTTCAGCGGCAACTCGTGAGAAATACGCAGGTAAAACTGCTGGTCGTCCAGCGCGTCCATATGCGTCACAAATGGGTTAGCATCAGCACCACCGGTGGTATGCTCCAATACCGGCACATTCACCTCAGTAAAGCCGTGCTGGTTCAGATAATCACGCGTCGCCTGCCAAAACTTGCTGCGGCGAACAAACCGCTGGCGCACTTCTGGATTGACGTTCATGTCAACGTAACGGCGGCGGAAACGCTCTTCTTTATTCTCGAGCTTTTCGGGCATCGGCCGTAGCGACTTAGTTAGCAACCTTAGCTCATGCACGCCAACCGACTTCTCGCCAGTCTGCGTCGTCGTCATCACTCCGCGCGCCTCGGCAAAATCGCCCGTATCAAGAAGCTTCAGTTGTTTCATACCCAATACGCCGCGGCTAGCGTCCAATTCTGCCACGTCATCGCGCTGCAAATATAGCTGCACCTCACCAGACTGATCGCGCAGTTTGATGAACGCCAGCTTACCAAAACTGCGGATTGAAGTGATGCGACCTGCCACAACCACTTCCCGGCCCGCCAGCTCATCATAATGCGCTAAAACCTCGCCGCAGCCATGCGTCCGCTCCGACCGCGCCGGATACGGATCAACACCCAATTCACGCAGGGTTTCTAATTTTCGCAAACGTTCATTTCGATAATCTTGCAGTGTAGCCATAATTATTTATTATAGCACACCCCTGTTAGTAGCTACGAAATTGCTTTGATTGCGTAGATAGTCTCGCCTTTGGGCGTGTTAATAGCGGCGGTATCACCCACTACCTTATCAATTAGCGCCACACCCAGCGGCGACTCATCGCTAATTTTGCCATTTAGCGGATCAGCTTCAACCGGGCCAACAACCGTATATTCAAATATTTTACCGCCAGATTCAAGCGTCACTCGGCTGCCCAAACTAACTTTGTGAGTGGTGCCGCCCTTGATATCCTCGGCGTTCTGCAAAATATCCTCAATCTCGGCAATACGCGTCTCGACTAGGCCTTGCTCTTCACGCGCCTGATCATACTCGGCATTCTCGCTCAGATCGCCATAACCGCGTGCTTCAGCGATTTTCTCGGCAATCTCGCCGCGGCGACCCTTCAAGGCAGCTAGCTCTTCTTCAAGCTCTTTTCTTCCATCCTCGGTGATCTGATATGCTTTTTTCATGAGTTTTACTCCTTTCGTTATACCGCCCGAAACTTCCTCTGTCTAGAGAAACCCCAGCCCTCCAATACAAAATACTCAGATTAGTTCAGTGTAGCAAGCAACTCATCTGCCGTCAAGAGTCGTTGTTCGCCAGTCTGGCGCGTTGATACTTCCCATTTACCATCATCAAGCAAGCGATCGCTGACCGTCACCCGATACGGAATGCCCAGCAGTTCGGCATCAGCAAATTTAACCCCTGGACGCTCGTCGCGATCGTCATAGATAGTCTCGATTCCGGCAGATTGCAACTTCTGGTAGAGTTCGTCAGCTGTAGCACGCGACTGGCTGCCAATTTGCACCAGATATACTTTAGCTGGTGCAATGTTTTCCGGCCAAACCAGCCCCTTGTCATCAGCAAATTTCTCAACAATCACGCCCATCACCCGGGTGATACCGATACCGTAGCTACCCATGTAAGCGTACTGCTCTACACCCTCAGCGTCAGTAAAGACCAGGCGCATTTCCTCGGACTTTTGCGTACCAAAGTTAAAGATGTTGCCAACCTCGGCAGTTTTGACCCGTTCTAGCTCGCTGCGGTCAATGCCCAGCTCCTTGACAGCGTCATCCAAAACTTCTTCGTTCACGGCAATATTTTTGCCGCGATGCAGATAAATATAATCCTCGCCAGCGTCACAAATCGTCTGAAATTCGTGGCTAAATTTAGTGAAAGCTCCGCCCGAGGCAAACGTCACATACGTCTCATCGCCGATACCAAAGCGGTCGTAGCAGCGCTTATAAGCCTCAATCGCGGCGTTGTAATAGTTATCCAAGTCTTCTTTGCTGGCATGCACCGAGTACATATCTTTCATAACGAACTCGCGGCCGCGCATAATACCGCTTTTGGCGCGCAGCTCGTTGCGCAGCTTATTCTGGAACTGGTAAACGCTAATCGGCAAATCCTTATAGCTCTTCAGGTAGCCGCGCAGCAGTTCGACAATCGGCTCTTCGTGCGTCCAGCCGAAACCGACCTCGGTACCATCCTGCAGATGAGACTTAAACCACACATCGACCAACTCGTCGCTCCAGCGGCCAGTCTCTTGCCATAATTCCTTGCGCTGCAGTGTGCTCATGACTAGCTCTTGACTGTCAATTTTATTCATCTCTTCGCGGACAATTTGCTTGATATTCTCAACCACTTTTAGTCCCAGTGGCAAGTATGAATAAACACCTGCCATCGTTTTATGCACGTAGCCAGCACGAATCAGCAGCTGGGCGTTACGTGCCACTTCGTCAGCTGGCGCCTGCTTGATAGTTCGAGTAAAATTCTTACTTAGTCTCATAATATCCTCATTTTACCGTGAATCACGCATATCAACAAATTACCAAAACGCCGCCGCAACATAAACCGCATAAAAAGCCACGCTATTTTTGATTGCGTGCAGCAAAAAGCCAGACCAAATCGATCCAGTATATTCGCGCAACGTACAAAGCACCAAACTCAGCGCAAACGTATCAATACCAACATTCCACTGTCCATGCGCCACCCCAAAAAGCAAACTGACAAAAAATACGTTAGCTGCTACTGGCAGCTTCGCCGAACGCAGTTTGCCATACAGTATACCGCGAAAAATTAACTCCTCGCATAATGGCACCACTATCACCAGCACCACAAAAGCTATCGCTAAATCTAGCGAAAACAGCCTGTCTGATACCCCAACATCTTGAGCTTGGTTTGGGTTAAACCCTGGTATAATGGCTTGCGCAACAAATGATAAGCTCACTGTCAAAGCAATGTAAGCTACCGCGCCAACGATTGCCATACCGATATCGCGCCACTCAATCAACCGCTGCACGCCAGCCTGTTTGGCTGATATCGATTGTTTAATACGCCAAGCCACCGCGCCAATAGCAATAATCGTCAAGACATGAACAAAACATTGCAAAATTAGATTAACCACTGATACATTAGCTTGCGCCAACCAACCCGTCCGCCATAGCAATCGCCCAACGCCAGCTACCGCATAAGCAGCCGCTACCATCGATACTGCCACCAGCAGCGTCCAGCCAATCCATGACAGTACCTGCCGTCGAGAAAAACGAAGCTTCTTTAAATTACCCACCCGCCAGCGTTTCATTTAAATAGCTTCCCGACGTCAGAAATCGTTACTAGTATTATCAGTGTTATCAAAATCAAGAATCCGGTACCGTGAATTTTCTCCTCGGTATCTTTGCGGAGCGGTTTCTTTATTAAGCGGAACAAAGCCGTCACAAACCACCGCCCGCCATCAAGCGCTGGAATCGGTAATATATTCATCACTGCCAGCGACAAAGCGATTAACCCAGCAATCATCAAGACATAGCGGCCGCCAGCCTCGCCAGCCGCCGGAAACAACATGCCAAATATCGTCACTGGACCGCCAACACTATTGCCAACTGTTGCTAATTTTTGATTAGCCTGCTGCTGCGCCTGATCGTTCGGCATGATTTTCATAGCCAGTCCCGTCAAACCGTCATAGACAACTTGCCCAAGCCCTTGAATAGTTATCCCGGTCAATTGAGTAGTTAGCCCTACGCCGACAATTGGCGCCGACCAAGTCGAGCGCATCAAGACCTCTTGAGATAAACTGGCGCCCAGATAACCGCGCTTGTCATCATTGCTAGACCGCAATGCTACAGGCAACACTGCCTCTCGGCCATTTCGCGAGTAGCGAATCTTGACTGTCTTACCTTTATCGCGAGCTAATCTCTTAGTCAGCTCATCTGGAGTTTTGATCTTATCGCCGTCAACCGACAGAATATCGTCGCCAGTTTTTAATCCGCTTTTTTGCGCTGGCAAGTCGTTCTCGACACCAGCTATCTTGACTTCTTTGCCTGAAGTTGTCGTGTCGCTAGCCACGGTGAATTGATTAGCGACAAGCGGCGGCATACCCCACCACGCCAAAATCGTAAATATCAACACCGCACTCAGCCAGTTCACTGCTACGCCAGCCAGCAAGATTTGTGTTTTTTGCCAAAATGTCGCTGCGCCGTAGTCGCCAGGCTGCTTATCATCGTCGTGCTCGCCTTGTAACTTAACGAAACCGCCTAGCGGCAGCCAGTTAATACTGTAATCAACATTTTTGCCCAAAAAGCTTTTCTTGACCTTCTTCTTATAAGCTGCCGGCGGGAAGCCAATACCAAATTCCTCAACACGCACGCCGTAACGCCGCGCCACCAAAGCATGACCCAACTCGTGCGTCACCACTAAAATAGTCAACACAATTATACCGACAATGATACCAAAAACTAAACTCATTTCACCCTCCAAACCGCCGCGAACGTTTCGCGTACTCATTTAGTATAGCGGTTATGTCGCGTTTTGTCATATCTGGCCACGATTTTTTAACAAAAATTAGCTCGCTATAAGCACTGCGCCACAGCATAAAATTGCTTAGCCGCTGTTCGCCGCTGGTGCGCACTATCAAGTCGCATGGCGGCACATCTGGCGTATACAAAAATTGCTCAAAGATTTGCGCTGTTACTTTTTTATGTGTTGAAAGCGTTTTGCGCAAGGTGTTGACTGCATCTATAATTTCCTGGTGCCCACCATAGTTAAACGACAAAATCGCCGTGCCGTGCGTCAAATCTTTGGTGACCGCTTCGGCCTCGTCAATCGCTTTTTTGACCCGGCGGCTGAGGCGCACGCGCGTTCCTGCTACTCTTAACCGTATACCGTGTTCAACGAAAATATGCAAATCACGCGTCAACATTTGCACCACCAAATCCATCAGATGCTTAATCTCCGGGCCGCTACGATGCCAGTTCTCGGTACTAAAAATATACGCGCTGACATACGGTACGCCGCGATCAATCGTGTCAATGATAATTTCACGCAACTTTTCATAACCAGCACTATGCCCTTCTTGCGCTGATAGGCCCTGAGCTTTTGCCCAGCGGCGATTGCCGTCGACAATGAAGCCGACGTGTACTGGCAATACTTTCTCGCTCATTAGATGGTTAGAATATCCTTTTCTTTGTCCTTGAAAGCGACCTCTAGCTTGTCTTGGAATTCATTCATCAAGCGATCAAATTCTTTTTCGATCATTTTGAGATCGTCCTCGCTCAACTCTTTAGCTTCCTTCATTTTTTTGGCGTCCTTGATGCCGTCTTGGCGAATGTTGCGCAAAGCGATTCGCGCTTCTTCTAATTTTTCTGACGCTTGACGAACCAGCTGCCTGCGGCGCTCCTCAGTCAAGGCTGGCACTGGTACGCGCACCACCCGGCCGTCATCGCTCGGATTAAAACCAAGGCCCTGATCATTGCGAATCGCCGCCGCGATATTTTGTAAATTACTCGGGTCAAAAGGTGTCACGAGCAACATTTGCGCCTCGGGAGCTGTCACGTTGGCCACTTGATTGAGCGGCATATTAGCACCGTAAGCTTCAACTATCACGCCCGCTAGCATACCTGGGTGCGCCCGGCCAGTGCGAATCTTGCGCAGCTCCTCGCCAAAGTGTTCAAATGCACCTGTCATTTTTGCTTCATATTCATCTGTACTAAACATATATTCTCCTTTACTTTATTGTACCATTAAACGCTAATTTATCTGCGCCACTCCTAGCAAACTAGCCCGCCGGTCAAATCCCCGGCGCAAACGATACGCCTGGCGAAAATCCGGCGAGCCGTCGACTTCTTGATAGGCATTTTCATCGAAAATCAACCACACATCTAGCGGATAGTGCGGCCGTTCGGCTACCCGTGGCATCACTGTATGATACAAGCGAAAAAACGCATCAGTCGTGTGATATGGCATATACGGCACGAATGCTCGCCCCAAAACTTCTGGCTCGCTACCATCTTGGTTTAGCGACAAGCCGCCAGTCTCGCGAATCCGTTTAATAAACGCCGCCCGCCCTGTCTCGTTGGTAAATTTGCGCGATTGCAGCCCGCAAACGATAATTTCTTGGTACATGAAACGATGCAAAAACACTACATCCACATAGCGCGAAATCTCGTAAGTCTTGGTGCGATTCGGCCCCATGCCAACGAAAGGATTGTCGGCAAAATCATATCTATAAGCTGGAATATCAATATGAATAATTCCGCCCGTATCTTTGCTTAGCTGGTCTCGCAAAGCAATCAGCTGATCGTCAAGATCCTTGCTATCAATCCGCTCGTGGTCTTGAAAAACCTCGCTTTCTGGCCGCAAATCAATATCATCTAGCTCGCTCGCACGCTCGCGCTCGCCGCCGCTTGGCTTTTCGCGGTTGCTATAAAAGTCAAAACTACCGGATTCAAAATTGCGCATCTACATTCCGCCATTGATTGCTCATGCTTTTATCATACCAAAATAACCGCCATATTTCAGCGGTTATATTGGTTGTATAAGACTTAGGCTTATTCGCCGCCAAGCTCGATACGCTTGAATTGGCTAACGCGCACATTCTCGCCGCGCAGTGCTACTTGCTCTTTGATCAGCTCGCCGACGGTTTTGCTGTCATCAAGTACGAAAGCCTGCTCGGACAGGACTTGTTCGGCAAAATATTTTTTGAGTTGCCCTTCGACAATTTGCTCGCGCATATTCTCTGGCTTATCTTGCAAACTGTCACTTGCCAAAAACTCCTGCTTTTTCGCTTCGTAAACGTCGCTCGGAATATCCTCGACCGTTGCATATTTTGGTGCCATCGCTGCGATCTGCATAGCAATTTGGTGCGCAAACTCCTTGAATTCTGGCAAGCGTGCCACGAAATCAGTTTCGCAGTTAACCTCGACAACCACGCCGATACGGCCCGAATGCACGTAGCTCTCGATCAGACCTTCGCGCGTCTCGCGGTCGCCTTTTTTCTCGGCCTTGGTCAAGCCTTTCTTACGCAGTGCCTCGAGAGCTTTATCAAAGTCACCCTCGGCTTCAACTAGCGCTTTTTTGGCATCGGTCAGGCCAATGCCGCTTAATTCTTTCAGCTTTTTAATGTCTTCAATTGATACGCCCATCCTATTTCTCCTCTTTTTTAGTCTTGCCTTCGTTCACCGCTGCTACAAAGTAGTCTAGCAGCAATTGCAACCCTTTAATCGCGTCGTCGTTGCCTGGGATTGGATATTCAACTTTGCTCGGGTCGGCATTAGTATCAGCGATTGCCACCACTGGGATTCCGAGATTTTCTGCTTCAGCGATTGCATTTTTATCAACCAGCATATCAAGCACGATTAAAGCGCCAGGCTTACCACTCAATTCTTTGATGCCGCCGTATTTGAAGTTCAAACTATCGATTTCTTCTTGGTAGCGCTGAACTTCTAGCTTATTGTAGCGCTTCTCGAGATCGCCGTTGTCCATGCGGCGCTCGAGGTCGCGCAGCTTTTTGATTTGCGCGTTAGTAGTGGTGACATTAGTTAGCATGCCGCCGATCCAGCGATTCACCACAAACGGCTGGCCAGCCGACTCGGCAGCCGCTTTGACGATATCTTTGGCCTGCTTTTTGGTGCCAACAAACAAAACTTTTTTGCCGCTCGCGACCGTCTTGGTAATAAACGGTAAGGCTTTGTCTAGCGCCTCAACTGTCTTCGCTAAATCAATAATATGGCTATCCTGGCGTTTTGAGTGAATATACGGCGCCATCTTCGGGTGCCAGCGGCTAGTTTTGTGTCCAAAATGAACACCAGCCTCAAACAAAGCTTTCATGTCTACTTCTACAGACATCAGTTTACTCCTTTTCCTCGCCCGCTGCTTTTGGAGCTGCAACGGGCTGTGTCGTTAAAATTATTTCAGACTTAGTGTAACATTATTGGCTATTTTTTTCAACAGCAAAAGGATTTCTCGACGGCCTATTTATACCAGACACCAGCGCCAGAGAATCTGCTAATTGTTCTAGAGAATCGCAATTAGAACAATCAGCAGATTGGCTAGAATCAACTTTAGAAGAGAATAATAAATAAGCCTCTCTCTTATCGTCGTCATGGTCTTTGTTGTCAACTAGCTCGTGTACAACAAAGATGTGACCCTCTTTAGCGACTAGCCAGCCTTTTTTATCATTACCCTCTTCTTCGCGGACAACACCAACCATGCGGTGATTCACTCCATCGCCATCATCGCCTTCTTCTACATTAGTTCTTATAACTAAACCTGTTTCTTCATTTTCAAAAAATGATTCACCAGGCTGCAGACTAGCAACATAGCCTTTTATCTCTTTTATTATTTCTCTGATCAATTCTGGATCGCACTTATCGGCATCTGGTGATAAGCCAAGAAACATTTCTGTCATGTCTCGCCTCCTAATGTCATATTAACATTTTTCCTTGACACTAGCGAACCCGCCACGCTAGTTACTAAGGTATTCTTCGTTCTCTTCCAAAATACCTTCTCTAGCCAGCTAGCAATTCTATTATAACCAGGAATTTTCATTTCAATAAGTAAGTCCTCTATAGCGCGGTTCAAAGGTATCTTTGACCTCAAATTAGCCTCCCCGTCTTGTACGTCTATATACGCATCTTCTGGCGGAGCATGTACGGCTAAACCTTTGTCCAAACAAGAGAGACATTCCGCCAGGCTTGCTTCTCCGCCAAAACGACGAGCGCCAGAACACGACATCAGATTGATATTTCGCAAACCATCATCGCCTGCTTTTATCATATTGATGAGCAAAGTAATAGGGTTCTGTCTTAATACACTGGTATCTCTTGGCAGAGTATAACCAGAGGCTAACAACAATCCATTAGCACTGCCATGGCCAGCGATAGTCAACCGGTCGATAGTATCAATGCCCATATTCTGCAACGTCGCAACTCTATCCTGAGTATCGTTAGCAGAACCTACTTCGATGGGTATAATATCCGAAGACTCTGTGCGTCTGAAATTTTTAAAAGCGCCATTATGATCGCCCGATTTGCCAATTAGAACAACCGACCACGACTTTTCTTCACCCTTACCATTCACCAAATCAACCATGCTATCTAACGTTTGCAACGACCAGCGAGAAAAAATTGCTATCCCAAGTTTATCATGCAGTTTAAGTACATTATCGCGGCCCAAATGCTCCACAACTCTTATATACTCCATATACTCTGTTTGACCTTCTTCCGTCATATAGACTTCCCCTATATTAATCGTCCCATATTGTCCTATACATTTACCGTATTCATCTATGACAGATTTAGCCGATTCGTCATCGCCAAGCAGTACTCTATTACACATTTCATATCGCCATATCATCCGTTCGTAATCGCTATTTCCAAAATCAATATCTTTCTTATCTACGATACGACCACCGCTATCATGAAACTCATCTCTAGCAGCCTGGGCGCAACGATACACTGTACCATTACCCGATTCAAGCATCCATTTTACATACTCGCTACAGACATCTGGATACTCAAGCAGATCGTCTGGCCAATCGACTAATGGTACGTCGGCAATTTCTTCAACTAGTTTGATAGCTTTACTTATAGCGGAACGCTCTTCTCGCGACCGTTCGTCTCTAGCTAGGCAGACATTCCTAATGGTTCTATCGAGATATCCTTTATATTTCACCTTCAATTCTGCCAGGTCACCTTTGCGCATTTCATCTATATCATCGCATAACCTTCTGAAGAAGTCGCGACGTCTACTATACTCGTCGTCCTCAGTACTTACAGCTTCTATTTCTGGCGGCGTTTGTGCAGGTTAATGTTCAGGTGTTTTGTCATTTGTCATTTTTGTTTCTGTTACGTATCCATCGTAATTATACACTATTTTTGCTAATATTCACCTTTTTTGTTATGCTTACATCATGAAAGAACGCTTTCGCAAGATTTCGTCGCGCGCCTCAACGCTAGCTGGGTCGGCTGGCGTGTTTATTCTAGCAGCCGCTTCAATAGCTGTTTGGTTTATCACCGGGCCGATTTTCAACTTCTCTGACACCTGGCAGTTGGTTATCAACACTGGTACGACAATTGTCACTTTTTTGATGGTGTTCTTGATCCAAAATACTCAGAACCGTGATAGCCGGGCCATCCAGCTCAAGCTCGACGAGCTGATTCGCTCTACCAAGGGCGCCCGCATGCGCTATGTCGGACTAGAAGATTTCAGCGACGAAGACCTAGCTGATATCGAGGAAGAGATTCGCGCTATTACCCAGCTGCCGGCCTCGCAGCGCGCGCTGCGCAAACTTCACGACAAAATCAGCAGCGAAAAGGAACGCCGTAGCAACGAAAAGCGCCGCAAAACTCATTTTTGACAGACAGATAGATTTTTGTTAAAATACTACAGTTATGAAAAGCAGTATTCACCCACAGGACTATCGCCTGGTCGTATTTAGCGACGAACAAGCAGGCTTCGCGTTCTTGACTCGCTCAACAGCGCAATCTACCGAAACAATCAAGTGGAAAGACGGCCAGACTTACCCGTTAGTCAAAGTCCACATTTCGAGTAAATCGCATCCATTCTTCACTGGCGAAGAAAAGATCATCGACACCGAAGGTCGCGTCGACCGCTTCAAGGCCCGCCAAGCCGCCGCGAAGGCCCGCCGCGAAGCTCTCGTCAACAAAGCAAAAAAGGCTAACGCCGCCGCTACCGCCAAGGCTCAGCAAGCTGCCGATGACAAAACCAGCGACAACAACGCTAAACCAGCCAAAACCTCCAAAAAAGCTAAGAAACAGGTCAACAAGAAAAACTAGACGCCATCAATCGCATAATAAAACATCGCTGCTATCTGTCAGCGATGTTTTATTTGTAGAATATTTTAGAGTAGTTGAATCTAACTATGTGGCTTGGCCGAATAAGCTTTTTGGCATACATAAGCACCAGCATTGCACGCAGCAACCCTCTTTCGAGCAGCAGATGCTTCCTGACCGTTTCTCTGACCAATCCATCGTTTCTGCTCTTCTGTCCAGCCATAAGCATCAACACTTTTGCCAGCTCTTTCAAAAACAAGCTGTATCATTTCACCTACAATAGGCTCTAATCCCAACTGCTGTAAACTCTGTGAATAGTGGTTCATAAAAATTTTCTGAATAGTATCATTTTGCCCAGTAGAAAGATATTGACCATTACGGCATGCTTTAACAGCTTCTCGCAAGCAGGCTTGGTTAGCCTCATCAATCTCTACGCCCAATTCTTGCAAATGGCATATCGTACGATTAATATACTTTTCTGCTTGCTGCGGTTTCCTCGCTTCATGTTGTGTTGATATTTCAACTAGCGGTCGATCAAGAGCACCTTCTGGCAACATGAGCCCTGAAATACGACCTGAGTCTATATAGTCTGGAATCCTTAATTCATCCATAAAACCTCCATGAACACCTCTCAATAGTCCAGAGTATACAACTGCAAGACTAATACCGTCATTGAGCGTATAAGTATAAAATGAATTAGCTTCTCTATTAGCTAACCAAGCTCTTGCAGGTGAAGTAGAAAAACATACACAATAATCCTGATCCTCAGAAGGCATCAAACCCTCTCCAAGCATAGACTCAAGCCCAGCAAAGTCATACCCGCGAACAGCATGCCACAAAACTTTAGGATCATTTATTATCTCTTTCGATGGCTTTTGTTGTAATGGCTCGCGTTCGTTAGATAGTTTTTCTATCATAATCCTTTAATTATAACATAAATGTTTATAATATGCAAATTTACCGTACTAACCCACCACCTTTGCAACCAGAAAGCAGGCCTCGTAGACTGTAGTTAAACCACTAATTACAGAAAGGAGGGCCTGCTATGGCCTATTCTACCAATCCTAACCTGCCAAAAGCTAGAGCAATTGCTATGCGTTTACTGGTTATAGACCAGCTACCTGTAACGGTTGTCGCCAGAAAGTGCGGCGTACATCGCAGTACTATTTGGCGCCGGAAGCGTAAATGGGACGCTCTCAATCGGTATATTCAGATGGACAATTCTAACCGTCCGAACAGGCAAGTCAAGACAAAGAGCGGTATCTCTCGCTTTCGGTTGGCTGCTTGTCGTTGGAACATACCGACCGAGTCGTCTCGTCCGCACACAAGCACTCGCGCAATCTCGGGCGCCATAGTGCGTGCGGTGTTGGCAGTACGCGAGCAGCTGCGGCGCTGTGCTGAGGTGGTATGGCATTATGTGACTCATACGTTAGGAATTACTGTGAGCTTGTCTAGTGTCCGTCGCATTCTTCGCCGCCATCATTGCTTCGACGGCGCTAGAAAACCTAAAGTAAAGAGGACTAATCCAAAACGCCCCTTACCGACTGCCCCAGGCGAGCTTGTCCAAATAGACACCATCCACCATGTTGATCCGCACACCGGCAAGCGATTGTATTACTACACAGTAATCGACCTGTGGAGTCGCTTGAGCTACGCTGAAACTCATCCTGTACTGCGTCCAGGCTTTAGCTGCGGCAGTTGTCCTGAGAGCGCAGAAGAAATGGCGTAGCTATGGCTTTACAACAATCTCTTTGGTACAGTGCGACAACGGGCCAGAGTTTGGAAGATACTTCGCGCAAGAGTTAGAACGAGCTGGCATACAGCTGCGTCACAGCCGCCTCGGCAGGCCGAACGATAACGCTCACGTAGAACGGTTTAACTGTACTTTGCAAGAGGAATGTATCGGACACTATTGGCATAGAAGCGTACCACTTCCGCGCCAGCGAGAGAAGCTCTCTCGCTATATTGACTTCTACAACAACAAGCGCATACACTTAGGTATACAGATGCGAACACCCGCGGAGATGTTGCAGAGGTGGTGAGGTGTGTACGATTTACCGCACTAGTCCATTACCAATCCGCCTCCTTTGCAGCCAAAAATCAGTTTTCACAATATAACAAAGACCCGCTATTATCTATTGCCGTAGAAGCTTATCAATATATGCTATAATTTTATAAGCTATGGCAAAGATTTCTCTCGATTTAGACGCTTTGAAAGCCGAACGCGCTCGCCTCGGCGATTTTTTAGCAAGTCCCGACGCTTACAGCTCGCCAGATTTTACTGCCAACAACAAACGTTTCGCCGAACTAGAAACCATTATCGCTACCGCTAGCGAACGCGATACTATCGAGAAACAGCTAGCGGAGGCAAAAAGCTTAGCTCAGGGCAACGATGAATTAGCCGAACTAGCCAAAGCAGAGATTCCCGAGGACGAAGCTAAAATCACCGAACTCGACGATAAATTATTCATATTACTAACGCCAAAAGACCCAAACGACGAGAAAAACATCATCATAGAGATCCGCGCTGGTGCTGGCGGCGACGAAGCCTCATTATTCGCAGCGGAATTATACCGCATGTACTTGCGTTGGTGCGAGGCCAACGGCTATAAAACCGAGCTTATCAGCGAATCTGCCAACGATTCTGGCGGTTACAAAGAAGTTATTTTCATGGTCAAGGGCGACGCACCATACGCCAAATTAAAATTTGAAGGCGGCGTCCACCGCGTCCAACGCGTCCCAGTCACTGAAAGCCAAGGCCGTATTCATACCAGCACTGCCACTGTCGCCGTCTTACCCGAAGCCGAAGAAACTGATGTTGAAATCAACCCGAACGACCTGCGCGTCGATATTTACCGCTCCAGCGGCCACGGCGGCCAGAGCGTCAACACCACCGACTCGGCGGTACGGATCACTCACCTGCCAACTGGCATAATGGTTACCAACCAAGACGAGAAGTCACAAATCAAGAATCGCGAAAAAGCCATGAGCGTGCTGCGTTCGCGGCTGCTGCAGATGAAAATTGACGAAGAAAACGCCAAATTAAGCGCTGAACGGCGTTCGCTAGTCGGCACTGGCGACCGCTCTGAAAAAATCCGCACCTATAACTTCCCGCAAGACCGCATTACCGACCACCGTATCCGTTATAGCCGCAGCAATATCCCTGCCGCCATGAACGGAGACATCAACGATTTGATTGAACAGCTGCAAGCTTACGAACGAGAATTAAAAGCGCAAAACGCCGACCAGTAATAATCTATCGCCCGCCTCGCCCCTGATCATATTAATTTAGTTTGACCGCTACAAACTTGCATTTTATACTATTCATATGAATATATCGGCATGGCTCGATCACGCAATCAAACAATTACGAGAAATTGGCGTCGATTCTGCCAGGTTGGATGCAGAACTTATCTTGGCTAATACGCTGCGGAAAAATCGTACCTACCTGCACGCTCACCCCGAAGACGACATCGACCCGCGGCGTATTGATATCGCTAATGCTCGGCTGCGTCTGCGATTAGAACGCGTACCGCTTGCTTATATTTTAGGCTACCGCGATTTTTACGGCCGAAGATTTACAGTGTCACCGCAAGTTTTAGTACCTCGCCCAGAATCAGAAGCCATCATAGAGCTACTAAAAGAACTTGGTGTTTCTGGCAAGCTGCTAGATATTGGCACTGGTAGCGGCTGCTTGGGCATCACCGCAAAATTAGAAATCCCGAAACTTAACGTAATTTTATCCGATATTAGCCAACCAGCTTTGCGCGTTGCCCGTCAAAATGCTGAAAAAATTCAAGCCGACGTCGCTCTGATAAAAAGTAATTTGTTGCGCGCCGTACCTGGCAAATTCGATATAATTATCGCTAATTTGCCATATGTCGACCGTTCATGGCAGCGCTCGCCCGAGACTAATCATGAACCAGCATTAGCGCTCTTCGCCAAAGACGAGGGCTTGGCGCTAATCTACCAGCTGATAGACCAGCTACCAGCACACTTAAATCCTGGTGCACTAATTTTTTTAGAAGCCGACCCGCGGCAGCACGGCGCAATAATAGCCTACGCTGGTTCGCGCCAGCTGCGGCATAAACTAACATACGGCTTTATCGTCGTACTGCAAGCATAATTTGCCTATTCTCGATAGGCCGCTAGCGTCGCTTTGATATTTATCGTTTTACCGCTGCGCATCACCGTCAAATCAATAGTATCGCCCGGCTGATACTGCCCGAGAACACTTGATAAATTACCTCGCGCGCCCAATTCAGTACCATCGACCTTGGTAATGATATCCTTGTCTTGAATACCGGCTTTAGCGGCCGGGCTGTTAGCGGTAACACCAACGTCCTCGCTGCGGCCGCCAGTCACGTACGCGCCATATTTTGATGGCAAACTATAATGCTTGGCTATTTCCGGCGTGATATCCGTGTAATTGACGCCCAGATACGCTCGCTGCACGCCTTTGCCAGCCAAAACTTGCTGGATTGTACCTTTTGCTGCGTTAATCGGGATCGAAAAGCCAATTCCTTCAGCATTCGAAGCTACCGCTGTATTAACACCGATAACCTGCCCGCTGTAGTTAATTAACGGCCCGCCAGAATTGCCAGAATTAATGGCCGTATCAGTTTGCAACATATCAGTCAGAGATTCCCGCGAGTTACCGCTGCTATCGCTCGCCGAGACCGCCCGGCCCTTACCAGAAATAATACCTTTAGAAACGGTGTTCTGATACTGTCCTAGCGCATTACCGATAGCAATAACGTTCTGCCCGACTCGGGCTGTCGACGAGTCGCCTAGAGCTGCTGGTGTTAAATTATTAACGTCTTTGATCTTTAAGTAAGCCAAATCATTCAACGGATCGGTACCAACTAGCGATACCGCGTCGTAAGTCGACCCGTCCGAGGCCACAATCGTAACCGACTGCGCGCCTTCTATAACATGCTTATTAGTCAGAACGAAGCCGTCTTTACTGATAATAATACCCGTACCAGCCGCCTGCACCTGGCGGGAACCGCCAAATAGAGATTGCGACTTAGTATTGGTGACTATCGACACCACGCTTGGCGAAACTTTGTCAATAATATCAGAAACAGAAGCCTCCTTACTATCAGCCGCCAGATTACCGTCAACGAAAGTATTCAGAGAATTGCGGCCTCCTCGCATTAGTAGCGTACAAGTTATGCCGCCAGCCGCCAAAATAATCGCCGCAATCACGATAGAGATGGCTAGCCAAACCGTCTTCTTCTGGCAAGGTTTAGTAACCGCAACAACCTGAGGTGGTAGCGGCTGCGAGTCTGACGATCGCGGTGTAGCATTTTCCTGCTTATTATTCATCAGAAACCTCCTCTATTCGATAATTTGATCATATCCATTATACTTACTATGCGCATATAGTCTTAAAGAATCCTTAAAAATCTGCTTAACGCCCTACAAAGCATCGCTGCCGCTCAAAACCGCAAAGATATACGCCACAACCATCGTCATTGCCGTTAATAATATCGGCATTGCAATATCAGCGAAGCGAACTTCGCCGTGTTTATGATAGCTGCGCGCTGTCCGCTCGGCCACGAAACCCATCAATACTGCAAATATAGCGAACTGCGACACCTTGATAGCAGCCAAACCAGGAACAGTATAGGCAATCATCCAATAATACGAGGTCCAGCCGAGTTCAGCGCACACTGTTGCTGCTGCTATCGCGTAAAGATTAGTGCTGATTCCCTCGTAGCGGCTAGCTACATGTCGCGCTGACGCATAAGCAATCACCCAAACAACTGCTACGAAATAAAACGAATCCCATGAATAAGCCGTCAACGACAGTGTCACTAACCCCAAGAACAGCGCAGTACCAGCCTGAATAACCGCATACGTGTATTTTGAGCGCTGCTTGATAAATAGCAGCCAGACAATATGCAATACTGTTAGCCCCAGCTGGAGTATCATGTACCCGCCCGACAGCCAAATTAACAGCGCAAAACTAACGCCAACTATAATATCCACCAAATTAGACAAAACATTAGCCGCCCAAAAACGCGGCCTTACCGACAAAATCCGCCATTTGCCAAGCGCCACCAGCAGCAAAGCAAAAATTGGCGAATTAGTTACATAAATAGTTCCAAACACCGCCAGCGCCAGCAAAATATTAAGCGATGCATAAGCCAGCGAGCTTGCCTTAGAGCTATACTTATGCTTTTTTGTTGAACTCATACCGCTTAATTATACCACCTTAGTATTGTTTCTATAACCCGCCTACTCGCCGGCATTAGGCTTGACTGCTATGATAATAACGTAGTCTACCTCTGCATTATATTTGACGCCTGGCACGCTCTGTACCGCTTCTGGGGCAGCGCCGTAAAGCGACTGCAGTTTTACAGACGTAGCTGTCTTGGCGCGCGTTGAGACTTTATATATCTTGTTGCTAGAATACGAGCCGTTTTGCGGCGCATTACCGACAGTACTAACCGTCATGCCAAGCTCAGTTAATTTATCGGCTTGTTTTTGCGCCACGCCTGATACTCCAGTAGCATTAAGTACAACGACGTTAGCATTTTCTTTAGTGATATCTGTCGCATAGAGGTTTTTCTTAACGAAAGCCCGCAGCTGACTGTAGTCATACGTTCCGGCCGTCGGCACCACCGAACTAGCGCCGCCGTACGTGCCAGTTGTCAAGATAGCCGGCTCGGTATCAATTAAGCTGACGCTTTTGATATTATCGCTTTTGATGTCGTGTACCAGCTCGACCAGCGTACGTACTTCGCTCTTTTCGAAATTAGTTCGTAAATTCTTGCCAATCGCGTCGATAATACCAGAAATTTTAGTAAAATCTGCCAGCGTGCCGGCACTCAAGGCCTTGTCGCGAATAGCAACCATAATCTTTTGCTGGTTTTTTTCGCGGTCGAAATTAGACTGTTCGAAACCGTACGTTGGCGCTCGGTCGCCGCGCGCCATCGCCAAATACAGCGCGTGCTCGGCATCTAATTCTACTTCACCGTTTGGATAGCTAATATAGTGGCCGCGCGGACAACGCTGAGACTTCTCGGCAGACGTCGTACCACACTTCCAATCAAAATTACTATCCATCACACCATTCGGATTGCGGCTGTCGATGGTAATCTTGATACCGCCAAGCGCCCCCACCAAATCACGCATCACACTATAATTCAGATGAACCGAATATTGCACATCAATACCAAATATATTACCAACAAAAGCTCTAGTTGCCGTCTGACGCTCTTCCTCAGCGCTGTCGCTCGACCAATTATCGTTGACGCAGTTAAAATAAGCGTTAATCTTGCCAGAATAACCCGCTTGGCAACTCTTACCATATTTGACGTATAAGTCTCGAGGCACGCTAATCATATAAGCATTCTTTTTGTTCTGGTCAACACTAAGGATCATCATCGAGTCGGTTAGATATCCCGCTTCGTGACCAGCGTCGTCTTCTGAAGTGCCAAGTATCAAAATATTACTGCGGCCATGAGCATCTTGCTTGAGCGGTTTCTTCTGTACGAAACCGAATATATCACCCTTAAAAACAGCATTGCCGGCCATCAAAGCCCGTACCCCCAGGAAAATACCAATACCAAGTACAATAATAGTTATTGCGATTGCCGCACGCTTGGCGATTTTTTTCCAATCGCGCTTTTTTTGGCCATTTTTTGGCGAGCCTTTGCCAGAATGTTTGGATGGAGATAAGTCAAGATTATTACTAATCTCGCGCAGAGACTCGTCAATATCGCTGCGAACACCTCTATTTGGCGCCGAAGTAATCGGCCGCGGCGGCAATTGCTGCTGGCGCCGTACAGACACAGTATGCCCCATATCGCCGAAATTAACCGCTGGTTTTTTCTGGCTATCAACAGGCGCTCTGCGCGCAGGAGTATTTCGCGGTACAAAACCGTCTATCGCTCGCTTCACCATATCTATGTACTATAAAGGATTTTAGCTAAAAAATAAATATCACGCTTATTGTTTCGTTGGTTTTTGCCGATAAGCAGAGTATAATAAGTGTAATGGAAGCTAGCTACCTCACCCGTCATCCGCGCTTTCGGGATTTTTTAAATTTTAGCGGATTTGTTATTGCAGTGCTAATTGGCACTCTGCTATTAAATGCTTACGTTTTTCGCAGTTTTTCCGTCTCTGGACACAGCATGGATAATACTCTCGCCGACGGCGACCGGTTAATTATTAACCGAATACCTGTAACCATGGCACAGATACAAAATAAACCGTATTTGCCAGAACGTGGAAAGATTGTTGTTTTTGTTAATCCCGTCTATAGGCCTGGAGCGCCAGATCGCTATATCATCAAACGCGTAATCGCCTTCCCCGGCGAACGCGTCGTTGTCAAGGACGGCGTGCTAACGGTTTACAATAATAAATATCCCGAAGGCTTTCATCCAGACGACAGCACGCGTAAAAACAACGTCGGTCCAAAATCGCCAACTAGCCACAGCGGCGAATGGACAGTGCCAGAAGGCTCTATTTTCGTAGCGGGCGATAATCGAGTCGGCGACAACTCATTCGACTCGCGTAGCGGACTGGGCTTCATTCCAACTTATGATATCGTCGGACCAGTAGCTTTGCGGATTTTTCCGTTAGGTAATATAGACTCGTTTTGAGTTTAAGGTTACAAACTAGCAGCCTAAAAATTCAATATGTAATTTTTACAACGTTAGATTAGTACAATTCGGAGGTTATTCACCCAACAACTTGGCAATTCGCTCGAAATCTGCTTGATCTTTGAATGAAATAATAATCCGTCCGGCGCCTTTCCGAGTCTCTTTGACAGCAACTGGCGTTCCGAAACGCTTTGCAAAAGATTCCTCTTCGCGAATAAATCTCGAGCTGCGAGCTGCTTTTCTACCCTTAGTCGATACTGTACCATGCAACTTCTTATAATTCGAAACATAGCGCTCAATCGTCCGCGCGCTCCATTGTTCTTTTATAATTATCGGAACAACCCGCAAAATTTCCTCTTCTGGCAAGCTCGTCAACGACCGCGCCTGGCCTTCGCTTAATTCGCCGCGCGCTACTACATCGCGCACCGCCCCCGGCAAGCGCAACAAGCGCATAGTATTAGCAATCGCCGCCGACGTTTTACCGACACGCTTGCCAATATCATCTAAAGTCAGATTAAATTGATCGCGCAGCTTCAAATACGCCGTCGCTGTTTCTAGCGGATTAAGATCGCGGCGCTGGATATTCTCAATCAGCGACAGTTCTAACCGATGCTGACCCGATAGCGTCCGCACCAGCGCTGGAATTCGATCAAGCTTCGCCAGCTTAGAAGCCCGGAAACGACGTTCGCCGGCCACAATCATATAGCCGTCGCCATGCGGCCGCACCACTATTGGCTGCAATACGCCATGCTCTTTGATCGATTTACTCAATTCAACCAACGCATCGTCGTCAAATTCACGGCGCGGCTGATCTGGATCGGGCATAATTGACGCTAATTTAATATATCGCAAATCACTAACGCGTTCGTCCTGCTCGGCTGTCGGATCGAACGATTCGTCTAGCAGCTCTGTTGGAATGAGCGAATCAAAGCCTCGTCCTAAGCCTTTTTTAGCCGACACGCTCAATCACCTCCTTGGCTAGCGCTTTATAAGCGCGAGCGCCTTTACTAAACCTATCATACGCGCCAATTGGCAAGCCGTGGCTCGGTGCCTCAGCCAAGCGGACATTGCGCGGAATCTTCGTTTTGAATACTTTGGCTGGAAAATGCTTCGAAATCTCGTCTAATACTTGCGTCGACAGTGATGTGCGGTTATCAACCATTGTCGGCAACACACCTACCAAATCAAGCGTTGGATTGAGATTTTTGCGCACTAGTTTCATCGTTTCCAGTAACTGACCTAGGCCCTCTAACGCATAGAATTCTGCTTGTACCGGCAGTAAAACATACTGAGCGGCAATTAACGCATTAACTGTCAACAAGCTCAAACTCGGCGGACAATCAATGATAATGTAATCGTACTCTATGGTGCAAGCCTTGATAGCATATTTCAGGCGGCTGAAACGATAATCAGTCTGAGCCAGCTCTACTTCGGTATTAGCTAAGGTTGGCACAGCAGGCACCAACGATAGGTTATCAAACTCGGTTGGAACCGTTACTTCTACTAATTTTTTACGGCCGAGAATAGCATCAGCAATAGTTACTTCTAAGCTCTGCTTATCAATACCTAAGCCGCTAGTTGCATTGCCCTGCGGATCGAAATCAATCAATAGAGTCCGCTTGCCCATCTTTGCCAGATAGTAAGCCAGATTAATTGACGTTGTTGTCTTACCTACGCCGCCTTTCTGATTGGTAACCGTTATGATAGATGCCACTGTTTATCTGCCCTCTCTGCTTACGTTTAATTATACCACAAACATCTAGTAAATATGAAATTGCCCTGCTTCAGAGAACAGGGCAATTTATCAAGTTTGTATCTACTATTTAATCGACGTAATCTCAATCCGGCTATATTTTTGACGATGGCCGTTTTCTTTGTGAACGCGTTTTTTAGCTTTGTAGCGGATGACGCGGATTTTATCGCCTTTGACTTCCGCCTCAACAACTTTCGCTTTTACCACCGCGCCTTTTACCGTCGGCGTGCCAACTTTTGTTTTATCACCATCAATCACTAAAAGTGCGTCGAGAGTGAGTTCTTTTGTGCCTTCAGGGAGGAGATCCACCAAGAGGGACTCTTTTTCGCTGACAATGTATTGTTTGCCAGAGATCTTTACGACTGCTTTCATTTCGTTCCTTAAAATATATTTACTATCAGTAGCCAATTATAACAGAGATGGATAATACGTGCAACTAATTTGTCTGTAACTCAGCCATGGCGTTATTAGCACGCAGCCAACCGCTGGGCGAACCGCATTCCATGTAGTCACCCTTAGCCTCACCGACAGCGATGATACCGCCACCCGCAATATACGCATTGATAGCATCGGTCAGCTCAAATTCGCCGCGCTGCGGATTGGCGGGCAATGTACGCGCCAGCTCGAAAATCTCTTTATTAAGAACGTAAAAGCTTGAATTACTGAGATTGCTCGGCGCTTCTTCTAACTTCGGCTTCTCAATGATGCGGACAAAATTACCCTGCTGGTCGGTTTCGATAATGCCCGTCTGTGGAATAAGTGCCTCCTCAACAGGGTTACCCAGCAAACCAGCAGATAAACCGCGCGCCTCCACCAACTCCGCCAGATCTGCTGCATTCGAACCGCCGTCAACACGCCAGAAAAATTGATCGCCCATCACCACAAACGCTGACTCGCCTGGATAAATGAATTCACTGGCCAATCCCACTGGGATACTCGTGCCGTAACCGCCCGTACCAGGCTGAATTAAAAAATGTATTCGCACGTCACGGAGCGGCGCTACCAGAGCTAATTTGTCCTGTTTACCAGCGCGCCGCAAATAATCATTCAGCTGAATATTTGACCGATAATAACTCTGTACCTGAGTGCTTTGCTCGCCAACCACGAAATAAATATCCTTGACACCCGCCCGAATTATATCCTGCACTATATAATCAACCACTGGCCGCGTCCCCACCGGCAACATACACTTTTCGATTGATTTAGTAATCGGCAACATCCGCGTGCCCCAACCGGCGACCGGAATGATAGCTTTGGTAATAGTAGTCATAGCTCTATCGTAACACTTAATTAACCTATGCGAAAATATGGCCAAGAAACCCTGGAAATTATAAGGGTGTACTCCTGGTCGCAATTTAGCAGCTTAATCAGCTTTCTTCAGATAAATTTCTACCGGTTTACCGTCAACTTTAACGTCGTATTTTTCCATATCATCTGCCGCAGAACCTAGTTTTATAGCCAGCGTCTCGGCCTTGATGGTATCGGCAAATGCATCGACAGCCTGAGCGATTTCCGTGTCGCTGCTGGCGATATTCAATTCAATCCTATCATCCACCTGCAATCCCGCCTTTTTGCGCGCGCTTTGGACGTGGCGAATGACTTCACGCATCAGACCCTCGCGTTTGAGTTCGGGCGTTAAGTGCTTACTAATTTCTACCCAGCTATCTGGCTTGATCACGCCCTCGGTCACATCATAATCAGCCAAGTGCTCGTCTAGACTCTCAATCCAGCGAATTTCCTTAACATTGAGCTCCTCGGCCATGATTTGTTCATAGTAGTCAGTCAATTTTACGCCCGCATATGCCGCACATTGCAGCGGTTGGCGAACCTTGATCGACTCCTGATGCTCGTCCTTCTTCATGCGCAGACTCAGACCGTTGTTGATCAATTCGCGTGTCCGAGCCATGTCAGCTAGCGCCTGCTCATTCACCGCACCCGCTGCCAGCCAATCCTTCAAGTGAATCGATTCGTCATCACCCGTCAAATTGTGATACAACTCCTCAGCCAAAAACGGTGTAAATGGCGCCAAAATATAGCTCAAGCGCACCAGCACATAATGTAGCGTCTGATAAGCATCGTTCTTGTCGCCATCATCTTCCGACTTCCAGAAGCGGCGGCGGCTGCGGCGCACATACCAGTTGGACGCGTCGTCCAGGAATGGCAAAATTGGGCTCAGCGCATCAGGAATATTGTAGGCATCCATGTTTTCCTCAACTTTAGCTACCAGCTCGTGCAAACGACTGATAATCCAAATATCGAGAGGGTTAGATAATTTATCAATATCGACGCTAATCTGGAACGAGTTCTCAGTTCCAGTGCGAGACAAGGATTCGGGAGTATCGGAGTGAGCCGTATTAGTGATACGGTGAACGAGAAACGCATCCGAAGACGCCGTATCGTACGGAAATGTGAACTCGTCAACTTCTGCATACATCGTGAAGAAATCATACATATTCCAGACCATGCTGAGCTTGCGCGCCACGTCGCCCACGTCCTTGTCGTGCAAGGCAAAGTCTTCACCGTTCAGTAGCGGGCTGCTCAGCAGCAAAAAACGCAAACTATCGGCACTGAATTTATCCATCAGCTCGTTCGGGTCGGTAAAGTTACCAAGCGACTTACTCATCTTGCGGCCGTCATTGCCCGCTACCACACCGGTGGTGATGACGTTGCTGTAGGCGTTTTTGTGTTGCGCACCTGCCCCACCAAAGGCACCAATTTCCGCCAAAGCGGTGTTGACGGCATGTACATAGTAAAACCACGCTCGCACCTGACCGATGTACTCAACGATGAAATCCGCCGGGTAATTCTGCTCAAACTTGGTCTGGTTTTCAAACGGATAATGCAGCTGCGCAAACGGCATGGAACCTGACTCAAACCAGCAGTCCAGTACCTTGTCAATGCGGGTAAAGGTCTCGCCGTCAATTTCAAAGGTGATGTCATCCACCCACGGGCGGTGGTAATCATCCAGCTCCACGCCGCTCAATTCCTTCAGCTCCGCGTACGAGCCAACCACCCTCACCGTACCGCGGTCGCCCTTCCACACCGGCATAGCCGTCGCCCAGAAACGATCACGGCTCAGGTTCCAGTCTGGTGCTTGTTCGATATTTTTGGCAAAGCGGCCGTGCTTCAGGTGAACTGGGAACCAATTAATATGCTCGTTCTCATCCAGCATCAGCGGCTTTTGCCCCTGAATGTCAAAGAACCAGCTGGGGATGGCCCGGTACATGATGCGCTGTTTGCTACGCGGGTTGAACGGGTATTCGTGACGAATGTACTCAATCTTCCACACCACGC
>ERZ773263.455-NODE-455-length-28602-cov-5.835569_pt1 | contig 28602 bp, 25 predicted proteins | sample MGYA00511076_ERZ773263 | MGnify/ENA primary metagenome ERZ773263 (study PRJEB29015, sample SAMEA2738155) | human oral metagenome | biome: human oral; feature: human-associated habitat; material: saliva | place: China | collected 2195 ... | reverse complement strand
CCTAAGACGATTAAAATGACGGGAGCCCCGTAAAAAGGATCGAAATCATCCTGCCGACCGCCGATTTTCGCATTATCCTTACATAACCGTTCACGCACATCCTTATTCGTCACGGCAATAACAATAGCCGACTGCTGCCCTTTTCCGCTAGGTGCATAAAGCCCCGCTTCAATAACTTCATCAACCAAGTCCTTCGGCGGCATATCCTCTTTAAACTTACGCACACTGCGTCGTTCTTTTAATACCTTTATTACATCCTTCATGACCCTCATCCTTTCTCACGACAAAACTTCAATGACCATTTCGCTTTCAACTGTTATTATACTACAAACGCACTCACCCTCATAAAAAGCAAGTGCGTTAATTTCATACTTAATTCGATTCTTCATACTTTCTGATAATATGCTTCGTCTTTTCTACGGGATAAGGAACTTCATCGGCCGAATAATAGTCGATACGTTCAATGCGCACAACCCGTTCGTCATTACTCGGACCTACGGGAACGACGACCAAATCGCCTTCTCTGTAAATGTCTTCATCGGCAATATAGCTGTACGTATAACTGCTGCGTGAAAAAGCGACTTGACAATAAATAAAGTCCGTAGCCAAGCGCTTCGCCTTAGCATATGTATGGCGATCAAAGAGCTCTCCTATTCCGTAGGCGGAAATAAAGGAATAGATTTTGTTCATCAAATCGGGCCACATAGCAGGCAAGCTGCGTTTATCATACGAGCCGGCAATCACCTGCATATCCCGTTTCTTCGTCATGAGCGTTACCGTGTAGAGACGGCGGTCCAAAGGATTATCTATAGCATCCGAAGGATTTCCTTCAATCTTATCGAATCCGTCTACATCGAGACTCTTCAGCAACCGACGCACGCCGTCTTCGACGTAATAACTGTTCGTCACGCGACAACCATCCGCAATTTTACGGGAAATTTCTACAGTCTGTGTCTCATAATCCACCGTCAAGACTTCATTATACGTCCACTTTAACGGCTCAACATCAATATCCGTAGCACAGACAGTCGTCGTCCGCTCATATTCTATCTTCAAATACGTAATACAATCACGGTTCCCGTCAAAAACCCATAAATTGGAATTTCCCGTTTTTTCACGAACACAGTCGGATAAACTTTTGTCGTCGCTGAACAAATCCGTTCCCAGTCGTCCGATATAACGAGATTCACTGCCGTCCGTATCGGTCAATTTAACATCGTAAATACCCCCACTGATATCCAAAGGATATTCCGCTTCGGGAAACTCGCACTCTTCAAAAGAAGAAAACAGAGATTCCGCATCGTCACCGAGCATCGTAAAGGTTCGGTCTTCTAAAAATACCTTATTATTACCCACGTACCCGCACCGCTGTATATGTGCCGTTCCGTCCAAGCTTATTGTCAATTGCTGACGAAATTCACACCCGTCACCCCAAGCCTCTCCGTAAGGAAGACTCGTATCTATTTCTATTTTCCGGAGCATGCCGTCTTCAAAGTTTCCTTCCATGCCGTCACCTGCTTTACCTCTTAATCTGAGAAATACGGGATTCTATCTCGCCTTTAAATATATCAAATTTAAGTCTGACTGAACACCGTTTCATGTAGTTATACGCAAGAAATGACGAAGCATGCTACTGAAACCCACAACGCTTCGCCATTTTCTCTAAGTCATCGATATCCATACTTTTATATAGCAGTCTTTACCGCATGAGGGTTTCATAACACTTTTTATCTTCATCCTTAAACACATTAAAAATAATGCGTTCCATAGCATTCCCATGCGTTTCCTGCCAACCTCTTACGGTATTCACGGCAATCTCTGCCGCCGCCTCGTTAGGGAAATGGAACACGCCTGTAGAAATACAGCAAAAAGCAAGACTTTTAAAACCTTCACGCATACATAAATCCAGAGTGCTCGTATAACAAGCGGCAAGCTCCGTTCTATGCTTCTGTGTAAGAGCCCCCGTTACGACAGGGCCGACAATATGAACAACCTTCTTGGCCGGTAAATTATACCCGTCCGTCAGCAAGGGAATAGCCGTAGGCTGTACATAGCTCTGCCCGTATTCTCGCTTCAACAACTTCATCTGCCTGTCACATTCTGCCCGCATTTGAACCCCTGCATAAGTTTGAATGCAGTTGTCAATACAATTATGGCCCGGCACAAAACAACCGAGCATAGCCGAATTAGCCGCATTGACAATAGCATCGACGGCAAGTCGCGTTATATCACCTTGCCAAACGGACAAACCGTCACGAATGACGGGAATATCCTGGAGGTCTACAATCCCCTTCTCCTCAGCTCGCCCACACAAGTATGCATCTTGGACAGCCAATACTTCGGCACTCATGAGCCCGGGCATGCGGACATTCATGAGAGCTCGCAACAATTGCCGTTTTCCGCCCCTGTCTGCAGGTACACAGAGCTTTTTATATTCCTTGAACTCAGCCCTAAAAACCTCTATTAAAAAATTTAACCGTTCATCTTGTGTCATAACTGCCGCCTCACTTCACTAATGAACAGCCTACTCCCAAATCGTATGTTGTGTATATACTTCAAAACGACGCTCCCTATGATCATCGGCAAAGTTCACGTCTATGGTATATCGATTCCACAGTCCGTACGGATGAGTTTGTATTTGGAGGGAAAAGTATTTGTTTCCTTTGTTTTCCTCATAGCTAACAGGGGAAAGTGAAAAAATATCCCTCATATCTTTTTTCTTCAACTCGTCGAGAGATAGGCTCGCAATATATCTATCGTCTATTTTTACTCGATCAAATATCGCATCTCTTGATGATATACCGAAGCGTGTAACAATACAGTCTTTAACACGTCCCTCATCTTCACGAACCGGAGTCAAGTTCACATATCCGCATAAGTTCCCGTCTTTAACAAGCCCTACTGTCTCGCCATAGTAAAAGTGGTCATTTCTCCTGTTTTTAATAATATCGTTCTCTGTCTTTCCTGCAAAGGAAAATCCTTCATCAAGCAACTCTCGTGCCGTCGTTTGTCCGACCACAAGATTATATCCGTCTACCTGAACAACCGGAGCTTTCACGGGAAGTCCCGTTATATTCAAGGCTAAGGAGCAGATAAAGGCGGACATAAAAATCATGCCCTTCACGGCATTGGCAGCTGCCGACAAGGTAAGGTTATATGCCCACTTTCCCTTAGAGGGAAGCACCATATCTAAGATGATAGACCCCAAGCCTATGACCATTCTCAGGCCAACGACAATGGCAAACTCCGCATATGTCCAGAACAGTACCTTATCATTCGTAAAATACTTGTCGGAGAAAATAAAATATACGAAAACACTCGCAACCAATATCCCGACGATATAGATATTGACTTCATTTAACGTCGCCCTGCCCGTAACATCTTCATATATATCACTGCCTCGCCCTTTTATGGCATGCCCTATTTTATAAATCCACTTAGGCACGTCACGACCTTTTCGAACGGCTACAACAAGGCGAATATACAAAAATACGGTAAAAGATAAAGTAAGGATGGCTATTATAAAAAATCCCAGACTCGAAAGAAAAAAGTTTATAATACTCACCTCGACTTTAACTATTTACCCTGTTATTTAAGACATGACAAAAACACTATTGCTTCCTTACCGGCAAGGCGACCGCCTGAGTCGTAGAAAGCATCCACTCCTCTATCGCCTTCGGCTTGCATTCTTGGGCCGTCCTGACATGGGAATCGTAGACAACTACCACTCACTTTTCACCTTCAGTTCAAGTTCGTGGGTTGTCTTGATATGGTTAGTTTCATTGCCGCTTCAGTCACTTCGTTCCCTCACCGGCAAGACAACTGACTCAAGTCCCGGTTGCTCTTGCGGTCGCTATCGCTTCCTTACCGGCAAGGCGACTGCCTCAATATGTATCAAGACTTCCCTGATGATAACCCTACATCAAGAACTTAGTCTTAACACTCGTTGCAGGATGGAAAATGGCAAAGGGAATGTCGTATAATGGTGCAGGTCACAGATCGGCGCAAACTAAATCTGTTATCGTTTAAGCGACTTTAAATACTCTTTTTGTTTAGGTGTAATGCGGTTACTTTCACGGGCTTTCTGTATTGCCTTATTGTGAATCCGTCTATCTAACCGATGATCTTCAATGTATTTTATAGTCGTATCCCATTGCTTTGCCAGTGCGGTTGCAAAAAACCACGCAGTCACCATTTGGACATAATACTCTTCACTATGAACAGAAGCGGGTATTTCCAGATACTCAGACCTAAAATCATCATCAAGAAAGTAAGACATTAACATCTCAATTCCAAAGCGGCAAGTATATGTCTTTTCCGATCCTGACCATTCTTTGATTTTTTCCAAAAGCGCCGTTTTATTCTTATTGAAAATTTTAGGAGACATGATATCGCAAACAGCCCAATTATCTACGTAGGGCAAAAAATTATCGATCGCTGCAATACATGCATCATAATCCTTCATTTCAGAAAGAAGCAGTCCGTGGAGCATATTTTCATCATAGTATTTATGCGGCAGATCTCTCAGAAATTTAGATACTTTCGATTCCTTAGCAAGCTTTTTAGCAAGTTTCCTGACCTCCGGAACTCTAACCCCTATAAACAGCTCTCTCGGAATCCCCGGAGTCAGTTTCGCCTGAAAATCTCCATATGAGATATCCTGCAAAGCAAATAACTCTTCTTTGATATTTATTTATTCCACTCTCCAATCAATTCAAATTTATCTATATACAATTATCTTACCTCACAAAACACTTGATTTCCACAGGATTTTGCCTTTTTGTCGGTCTATTTCCCGCGAATTTTTCCTTATTGTTTTTTAAGAGAAACTTCGTTTAATCTACCAGCATTACATGATCTAATAGCTTTGCTGATGATTGTTGAGCTTCCCTTAAAGCATAGACTTAAATATTCTTTTTTTCTCCACTAATATATGCCGCACTTGTGGATCTATACTAAAAAAGCAGACACAGACAGTAACTATTTACTACAATTAAATAGACAGTAAAATGTTTCATTCAGATCATGGAATCCAATACAAAGCCTTCTCTTTCAGGCAGTTATTGGATTCCTTAAATATGGTGCAGTCTTTCTCAAAGAAAGACTATCCCTATGATAATGCCTGTTGTGAATGTTCCTTCAAATATCTCAAGAAAAAAGAATTTAACTGTAGAACATATAACTCTTTAAATGAACTGCAAATGTTTGTATTTGAATATATTGAAGATTTTACAATTTAAAAAGACAAAATATTTCACTTGATATGTTACCACTCAACGAATGAATTAGTATCATCAGAAAGTAGTAGATTTATAGTAGTTTCTCTACATCCTTTGCCTTCAGCACTTTTCCTGCAGAGACAATTTTGTCATCAATCATAAGGGCGGGCATGCTCATCACCCCATATTCCATAATTTTTCCATATCGGTTATGTACTTAACCTCAGCATGAACTTCCTTGTTTGCTACCGCCTCTTTTACTGACCTCAAAAGTGCCTAGCAACTTTTACAGCCACCACCTAAAACCTTAATATTCATATTTCTTATCCTCCTTTAGCGAAAAATATTTTAACTGTATACGTAAATTATTGTATCAGATATTGTGAAAGCTCTACAATTTTCGTGTGTATTTCTAGAATTGTCTCGATAAAAGCTTCATCACCGGCTCCCGTTGGATCATCCAACCCCCAATCAAATCTCTCAGCGCAAGGAAGAAATGGACAATTAACATTGCAGCCCATCGTGATAACTACATCTACGGGCGGGATATCTGACAGAAGCTTGCTGTACTGCATTTTTTCCATATCAATGCCATATATTTGCTTCATCAAGCGTACTGCATCCTGATTGATCTGAGGTTTTGTTTCTGTTCCGGCAGAATAGCTCTCAAATACATCGGACGCAAGATGTCTGCCTAATGCTTCGGCTATCTGGCTGCGACACGAGTTATGAACACAAGTAAATGCTACTTTCGATTTATGCATTTAATTTTCCTCCTTAAACCAGTAAGTACGCAATGGCATTGAAGCCATATCCGACAATGATGATACCCACTGTACAGATGACTATAAACGTTCCAAGCAGCTTTGGTTTAATCACCTTTTTCAGCATTATGAGAGAAGGAAGGCTGAGTGTGGTAACTGCCATCATAAAGCTGAGAATCGTACCAAGCAATGCCCCTTTTGCCAAAAGGGCTTCGGCCACTGGTATTGTTCCAAAAAAAACCGCCCCTTCGAGGTACAGCGGAGCTTTTTCTTCCAGTCGTCAACATCGGAAAAGTCCTCTTCCGCCTCTGACAACTTCTCGTTTGCGGCAGCCACCTTTACTTCGTCCTGCTGCATAGCAAACTCGCACATTTCCTTAAAAGATTCCTTATCATCAAAATCGCCGAACTTATGGATGCGGACGATATCAAAGGCGTTACAGAGCTTCAGATAGGCGGGATCCTTGGCGTGGTGGGAATACACAAATTTATCCTCGATGATTTCCACCCCCGCCATACTGGATGACGTTATAAGATGCCAGCGGTTCTCATTATCCGTCGGTTCATAGACATCGGAAAGGAAATCCTCCAGCGCTCGGGAGATTGGAAAATAGACTCTATTGAATAGGCCGACCGTTCCATCTTTTGCGAGTGGCTCCTTCACCTTTTCCTTTGTCACCTGATTTGCCTTGCTCTCACGAGACGATGTCGGAAGCCTTGTGGGATCCGTCCACTCCAGGTGAGCGGATAAAATATCATCAGGATTCAGCCAGTCCTTCTCCGTTTCCTTAAACACGAATACGCCGTTTTGCGGAGAGGACGGCCAGTACATCAGCTGATTAGGCTGATAGGAACATTCATCGAAGAAATCGATACCGAGCATCTCAGCAAGATACCTTGATACGGCGACAAACTCTTCCGTTGTCACATCCCTTGTCAGCGGAAACACAAGACGCACCCTCGGATTCTCCGGGGTGCTGGAATGTGTCGTATACAGGCAGGAAGCATAGGGCGCGCTTTTTTCATAATCAGCAAGAAACGTTTTATCGATCCGGTCTCCGTCAAGCGCAATCATGGAACGAAGCTCCACGGTATCCACCTTGCGGCGGCCGCCTCTCAGCACGCCGCCCACAAAGCCTCCGTGGTCTTTTGCGATATCACGCTGCGCCCTGCTCATCTTGGCGTATTCCTCCGCCGACTCCGTTGTGCGAATGGTCACCTTAAGCCGCGCTTTCAAGTCATCATAGCTTATGGTTTTGTTCACCCATTTTTTCGCCTGACGGTTATTCCCATAGGCGATGGCAAGATCCCTCATTTTTCCTCCACCTTCTGGAATTTACTGTTGAAATACCTGACCTTCTGTCTGCGTTTCTTCGCTTTCTCAATTTCAATTCTCATTCCCCGGGTAATTTCGTTTCCAAATACCCAGACCTCCTGGCATTTACCCATCAGGACAATGTCCATGAAAATGGCGATTCTCCTGTCCTCTTCGTCAGTGTCATCCATAAAAGGAAACAGCAGATGCGCCGTCAGCGGAATATTCCCTTTGTCATAGGCATACTTCGCGAAAGCGGCCGCTCTTTTCGTATTCTCTTCCACAGCACCGGAATAAGGCGCGCAAATATATACCAATGGGCGGAAGGCGGGTTTTTCTCCCGCCCTTGCCGTGTTGTTAAAAATTATCTTGCCTTCCATGCTTATGCCTCCTGTTCAATCAGCGGCAGGATTCCTTCATTTTTCAAAAGATCATAAAGGAAAAGTCTGCCTTTCTGCGTCCAGTAGGTATGCATCACGCTTTTCTCCGCATCAATGGCGAACGTCTTGGACTGGGTGTATCCCAGATCCGCGTAGTGCTGATATAAAAGCCAGGTTTTACGGAACTTATACTGGATGCCGAGGTCATGAAGCAGTTCGTTGAATCTTCTTCCGCTCATGCCGTAATCCTTGGCAATCTGCGTAACCGGAACCGTGTTCCTGTTCTGCAAAATCAGGTCATAGTAGCTTGCCTTCGGTTTAAGTTCCGCAATCTGCTGATTCTGAATGGCCGTAGTAAGTTCCAGTTCTTTTCTGCGCTCTCTCTCTTCCTTTAACTGAGTAAGCGCGGCAATGGCGAGATCCGGATTTTCTAAAATCTCATCAATCGCATACATGCCGTGTCTGCGAATCGCCGGAAGAACCTCAGACGTCACCCATCTTTTGAACTTCCTCGCCTTTGGAAGCTGACTGCGAAGGATAAGGCTATAAAGACCGGATTCGTTAATAATGTACATTTCACGATTCTGACCTGAGTCGGTGAAACACCGAGTCAGCTTATCCTCTTCGTCCACATGCCTTTTAAGGGCATCGGATGTGTCTCGGTATCCGAGAATCTCCGCCACATCCTTGCCAACAAGAAAAGGCTCACCATCAATAACGGTTGTGCGTACGGAGCCAAACTCCGCATTGTTAAAAACCTGTAATTCATTCATGAGAATTACCTCCTTAATTTTTTTACGGAGGACGTCATTGCCTCCTAAGTGGTAGCCTTGGGAGACGATTAAATCTGACGGTTTTTATAATTTTCTCTAAGTTTTTTCTTTGCCCGCTTCAGCTTCTGCGTGATGTTGTTTTCATCCGCTCCTATGCGAGCGGCGTAGTTGCGAATTGATTCATCATTTAAATAAACTGCTATAAAGGCATCGGCCCATTCCGGCTTTTTGACCAGAATCTTACGCACCCACCGGCATACGGCTTCATAATCTTCTTTCTTTTCGTGTTCTATTTCGTATTTGCGGAAAATGCGGTCATCCGCGACTTCGTCCATTAATGGTTCGGATGAATTGATCTCATCCTCGATGCCGTCTTTTCCGGGCTGCGCCTTGCTGTAGCCGCGATGGCGGTCAAACTTGTGCCAGTTGTTGTATTCAGGCCTATTGAACTGCTCATCAAAAGCTTCCTGGATACGGCGTTCCTTTTCTTCCTGCTCGGTTTCCTCATCCTCAAAACCGAGGCTTACCCACATTTCCTGTGCTGCTTTCTCGTCAAGATTGATTGTCTGAACGCTCTCGTCATAACGTACCTTCAATTTCATCTTTGCATTCCTTTCCGTCCGAGGGCGGTACGGAAGGATGCAAAAAGAGCCTGCGGTTGAAGATGACCACAGGCTCCGTCAGCCGAAAATGGGCGCACGAAACTACGGTGGGAGCATCTTCGTTCCAAACACAGCTTTTATTGCTGTGCATTGAACTCTTATGCATCCCTCCGCCCTTATAGCGCTATTCGGACTAAGAGATTTAATTTGGAAATTTCCCCCGAAGGGGACGGGCGGGCTGATTATCTAATCTGTCACCGCCCATAAATTAAGTGACCTTATTTTTTCTTTCCAGGTCTGGTCTGTGCTAACGCACTTCCGGCTACCGACTTTGAGTCTTTGCCATAGCGTCCATCCTTCAAAATCTTGCTTGCCTTAGAAGCAACAGGTCTTGAAGTCTGCTTACTGTTTCGTGCCATCTCATTCACCTCCATTGCTGTTTCTATTAACAAGATATATGAACAGCTTTTGATTCAACAGACATTTAAAATGTCACTTCACGCCCTCAAAACGCCTGTAAAATGTAGGTTTTCTAAAAATGTCATAATTGCTTATGCCGCCTGTTTCCACATAATACTTGGCTTTCTCAAGGGACATTAATAATGTCCTAAAAAGCAAAAAAAATAGGCCAGGGACTTTTTATCCCTGGCCTTTGCCAATTCTTTATATCGTTTTCGCTTATATATACTAAGCCATTTTTTCACGCAACTTAAACTCCTGCAATTTCTGAGAACGCAAATATACATTGCACTCTTCGATTGTCCCTTTATATAAGACCGTGTATAAATATCTGTACGCACCATCCTGCCTTGTAGCTTTTGGAACTATACCCGCTTTCCTTAACAAGTCTTCTGTCAGCCACGGGTGAAGATGTAGTCCAATGCAAAGAGCCGTTACCGTTTTAAGTGTCTTTTCTTTTTCTTCTTTCTGACGATACTGCTTTATTGTGCTAAGGCTTACCCACGACTCCTGTGATAACAATTCCTCCGTATAACCTTTTCTTTCCATATGGCTTTTTAGTGAACCCGAGAAACTCCCTGGAAGATTCATAATGATTTTATTAAGCCTGTCAATTTCTTTATTGATCAGTGTTGATTCCTTGTTTTGTTCTACTTCGGTTTGTGCACCAACAACTGGAGAAGCCTTTTCCAAAAAGCTTGCTGATTGAATTAGAATGTCAAGCGTGCTGCTTATAGTTACAGAAAGCGGTTGGCTCTCAAACTCATTTATATAATGAATCCCTACGCAATAATTAGAAATGTGTCTTCTTGCATGTGCCGTCAGATGATTTGTTTTGGGAGTAATAAACTCTTTCAGATTTACTACAAGATGGCGGTCTATCAAACGGATGACATCAAGATCCATAAGCACAGCAAGCCGAGGCTCTGAATAATAAAGATTCAGAACCTCAGACTCGGTAAGTTCGTAATTGACTTTATCACATTCCGAGTTTGTTACGCGATATACTTCCCGCTGCTTGGATATCACCCTATGCTGTCCTCCTCAATGTGAACATGTTCTCTGACTTCATTCTTGAGACGTACATTCGAATAAACGAAACCTCTCTGCTGTAATTGCTGTGTAACCTCATTATAAACAGGAGCCTTTCCTTCTGGATCTCGGATAGTCAGAAGGATACAAAATTCCTGCTCAAGCACTTCTCCGGTATCTCTTGCCTCTCGCTCAACCGCATCTCTGAAAAGGCCCTCAACCTTCATGTACCATTTCCTGCTGCCATCCAGATAATTTCTGCGGTTAGCTTCCGTCATCTCATCCAGATTAACTGCATATTTCTTTACGGGATAGTACTTCTGTCCAAGTTTCAGAAGGGTGCGTTCTCTACCGAAAACCTCTCCTTCCAACACATCAAAAACTTTGCTACTGTAAAGGCTGTCTTGAATAATATTTTTTGCATCCTTAGCACCATAAGGATTTCTAACGGTTCGCTTAGTTGTATCTCTCTCCTGTATATCTTCCATTGTTCCGAAGGCAACGTTGATATTCGACTGGCAATATTCTGCAGCCTCAGATGATCTCAAAATTGGTGCGCTTACCATTGTAACGGTTATCTGTCCATGATATCTGCCATCAGATCCAATCAGGCTATCAGCAAATGGAAAATCGAGAACATCAATAAACATTCCCTTTTGTAGAGTGTCCCTCAGAACAAGCGTTATCTCATTTTCCGAATTATAAAGTATATCTCCCGTCCCCTTGGGCATACCGAAACCCATGTATTTCTTCTTATCGTCCATTGTCATCTTATCTCCGGCAGGATATACGGAATTATGGATCATAAGGGCTTTTATTAGCAGTGGATCAAAATCGCCATCCAAAAGGAAATCTAATTCCGCAGCAATTCGTGCTACCCAAGGCGTGGAAAAACTGGTGCCTAGCGCATTTGTTGGAATACCGGAAGCATCGAATGCCTTAACTCCAGTTGTTGTCATTCTGCCATCAGGGAGCTTACCTGCGTTACCACCATAAGCAACAAGGTCTGGCTTTATGATATATGAGGGTCCAGGGCCTTTTCTGCTGAACGGAGAAGGCATATCAATTTCTGCAAAATCGTATTTACCTTTCGCATTTGCAATAGCCCCAACAATGATAGACCGCACTGAGTCCGCCATTTTGGCAACCCTCTCAGTGCCTCCATTCATAAAAGCCGTACTGTTTCCGACCGATTTAATGATCAGCACATGGTTTTCATCTTCTATGTTGTCCAGTGCCATACCGTATTCTGAGAAAGAATTGGTATCGCATTCTTCGGTCGTTCCTGCAGACATCGTCCAAATCTTTATATCCGGGTGACGCTCGATTGCGTCACGGACATTGTCTATCAAATCTTCAGGATACACATTCTCTTTCTTTAGATTAGGAGCGATTACAGCCTCAAGCATCATCACCCCATCTGTAGAAGAATAATCCGTATTATTTAACTCATCGCTATATTCCAGAATAGAAGCAACTATTGAACCGTGGCTTTTGTCCTGCAGACTCGCTTCGTAATATTCTTCAGACTGACTAAGAAGCCAGGGGGAAAGATATCCGTTTTTCTGAATGCCGCTGTCAAGGACACCAACAACAGGATATTTTTTCCCTTCAACAGGACGTTTTACCGCAGGAACGGACATAGCATCAAATGAATCCAGATCCGCACGAATTGGTATCGCCTCTTCAATAGATTGGACACCCTCAAAATTACGAACGGTCTCCATTTCTTCCAGACAATCAAGACTAACCCTATATAGTCTCATGTCAGATGAATACCGTGTTTCTCTGTCGATTGTAATTCCATGTGCAGCACATTGATTCTTAAACAACGTCTGGGCTAACTGATTCCTGTGAGCATCCTGATAATTAATCAGTACCACACGATAGGCTTTGTTTTCCGGATTATAATCACCACTCCACGCTTCAAAAGGCTCGATATCAGCAATCGAAGAAATGATCTTTGCAGAGCCTTTCGTATCCTGCAAGGCCCTGTTGATATTTGAAATCAGTTCGTCCGTTGCTACAATGGATAGTAGCCTTCTTGTTTCTTTTGGTTCTTCCTTCTTGGGCTCCATACGGGATGAATCAACAGCTGCGGTTTCGGATTTCAGCTTTCTATCAGGCTCAATACCTATAACGTTGGCGTTGCTGTCACTATTGAGAAGATCAACGATAGCTTTTCTATGAGTCTTTGCGAGAGCTTCCTCGGTTACGGCTGTGGTCATAACCATTGGAAGTGCATGTTCCTCATTTTTATGTATCTCGAAATTGGCGGCAACCTTTGATAGACCGATTGTAAGATGCTGAGAGTGAGCAGCGAGTTCCCCATCTTTCAAGACCCACTTGGGAGGCTTATTATTACCACCGGCTTCTGTAAGTTGCTCGTCAATTTTTCTCTTCTCAAAAAATTTGATTGGCAATAGCTTATCCATTATTTATTCACTCCCTTCCCCAGAAAATTTCTAACTTGTCTTTCGGATATGGAGTAATATCTTGCGATCTGCTTTTGTGCAACACCGTTGTCATATAAAAACTTAACCGCTTCCTCCTGATTATAATTCCCGTGCCTCTTAAAAAGAAAAACTTCAACCAGATAATCAGCACATTCAATCTCTGTTTTATCTTTAAGAACAGCTTTTTTTAATACATTTTGAACAATATCTTTTATATCTGAATACGCCAGATTTTCCATGGAGTCCGTAATAGTTCTCCATTGTGGTTCATTGATGCCACTTTCATCGGCGACCTTAGGGAACTGATCTATAAATTTACGTATCTCTACATTTCCAGGTTTAGGAAGTTCAATAACAGCCTGAAATCTTCTCCAAACAGCGGAATCTAACATTTGAGCGTGATTTGTAGCAGCAATCAAAATACTATCCTGCGAAAAGTCGTCAATATTTTGAAGCAGGCTATTAACAACTCTCTTTAGTTCACCAAGTTCATGAGCATCATCCCTTGCCTTTGCAATAGCATCAAATTCATCAAGAAATAAAATGCAGGGTTGTTTTTTCGCAAAATCAAAAATACGGTGTATGTTCTTCGCAGTATTTCCTAAAAGAGAAGATATTAGAGTATCGAATCTCGCAGTAACGAGCGGCAATTTTAGTTCCGCGGCAAGATACTTTGCCGCACTCGTTTTTCCACATCCCGGAGGACCATATAGCAATAGAGTGCTACGAAACTCAAGTCCAAGAGATATCATCTTGCTTTTATTTTGGATTGTATCTCTGAAATCATTTAGCATGTTCTGTGCAGAGTCATTTAAAATTAGATTATCGACACCGGGGGCGTAATCAATATCTGCAATATCAAGTCGGCTTTCCTGATCCACCGGCATGGCTGTCAATGCATCCATAGCAGTATGGCCATTTCCCATCTTTTCCAGTACGGATAAAATTCTGCTGCTCGCACGCTCTTCTCCATCGCCGCTTAACTTTTTTGCAAGAAGACGTGAATAGCTTGCCACTTTCGTTGGATCTTTTCTCAAGCCGGCTTCTATGATTTTGGTAATCTCAGTATAGTACATAGAGGCCTCCTTTCGGCTGAGGTGATAATATCATAATATCGGAGCGTTGTCAATAATATCGGAGCATTTTAACGATTTTCGGAGCGTTATTGCTTTTAATCGTAGCGTTACGATTTTGTGATTCTTCACACAATAAAAGCCGAAACAAAATGTCTCAGCTTTTAATGATAATATCTGTTTATATCTCTTTAAATTTTTCTTCTGATCGTAAAAAATCTTCTATCTGACTCAACACCTCATCAGAGTATTGTTCCTGCCTCATCATCTGTTTTATCGTGCATTCCCAAATGATCAACGTTTTAATTCCAGCAGCTTCAAGTTCGGTTCTGACCGTCTGATCCCTCTCTACATTTTTCTGAAACTTGTCTGTCCAAAATTCAATTCTGCTTTTTGGCATGTATGCATATCTACACCCATTATGCCTGTGCCAGAAACAACCGTGAACAAAGAGTGCCGTATTATATCTTGCAAGCCATGCATCCGGATGTCCCTGCACATTTTTCACATTCTTCCGGTATCGATATCCCTTTGCAAACAGCTTCCTTCGTAGCCAGATTTCCGGTTTTGTGTCTTTACTACGAATTCTCGCCATGTTAAGACTCCGTTCTTCAGGGGATTTGATATCCGCCATCAGATAATACCTTCCATTTCCCTCACATAATTCACAAACCTACCAAGAGTCCATATGCGATCCCGCTTTTCCTTCGGATATGCTGAATGATAAGCTTTTGGAACAACAAGAATTACTTTCTCGGCCTGCATTTCATCCATCTGCGCCGCCGATATACCCTGTTGCATAGTACAAAGATATTTACTCTCATCGCGAAGTCTGTCTGCCTCATTAAGTATTTGTCGCCATCTGTCCTTACAGGTGGTTTTGGCTGCCAGTGTGCAGAGTTTCTCAATTTCAAACGTCATATCATGATATGCTTCCTCTGACGGGAATAGAAAGTCCGGCTTTTTATTTCCCTCTGTAACAGCCTGTGCTGCATATTGTATTCTGTTCTCATCAAAAATTGCAGAGAGATGATGCTCGAGGCTCTTTCCGGCACGGCTTTTTCGCCGGTTCAACACACGGTTTGCCATGATAACAAAATCATCAACCGAGGCAAACCCACCGGCTACAACATCCCCATACCTCGCATGTTCAATAGCCCGGAAGAGTGTATATTCCTGATCCGTCCATCGCAGAAGAATGGAGTCAGGATCTTTTACCGCGAGCATTTGATTCAAATACACCTGATTCTGGATGATTCTTGCTGCCTGTGACATTTCTGCTGATGCAGGAAAGTCCACCTTCAGTGTTTCAATAAACGAATCTATAGCCTGTTTTTCCCGAATTTCAGGGCTTACTCGATTAATCTCTATTGGCCTGTTTGTCTCTGCAGGAGTTAAGCCAAACGCATCAAGGAACTGCTCAATGTCATCATCTGTATTCAGAATATACCCGCGATACTCTTCTTCTGAATCCTTCACCATGACAAAAAGGGCCCCAGTGAACTCTGCTGAAAGCGGCGATTTTCCTCTTCCAAAACCCGTTATTCTCAGTTCGTTTTTACTTTCATACCAGGTAAAAGTACAGTCTGTAACGTAATCTTCCTGCCAGCGAATCCGACCATATTTCTTAAGAATATGATTTTCCCGCATTTCATCATCCGTCCAGAGCATGGCCTTAGCGGATTTTGAAATCAAAATCCCAGACTGATGACCGCCTGTCTCACCACTGTCATTTGCTGAAAGGAACTTGCAGTATGAAGGACCGCCGCTCAGCACAGCACCGATTGCTTTTGTCGTAATTTCGTTATTCATGCCATCACCGCCACTTTTCTTCCATTGGTTTCATCAGTTTCGTAAATGAGTGCAGCCCTCTGATCCTGTTGTTTTTTCTTCTTCTTTTCAGCATCAAGTTCCTTCATTTTATCCACAACAAGCTGTGCGACATTAGCCATCAACGGGACGACAACAGAATTTCCAAACTGTTTATACGCCTGCGTATCAGAAACCGGAATAATAAAATCATCCGGAAATCCCTGGAGTCTTGCACACTCCCGCGGAGTCAGTCTTCTTGGGTTTTTTCCTCTCTGCTCAATCAGGATCTCTGATCCATCCTTATAATAGCGGGCGGATAATGTTCTTGACACACCGTTTGGATCAGCGATGCCGTAACCAAATCCGTTGCCTGCAGCACGGTGTTTTGCCGCATAATTCTGAAGATATGTCCAAAGTTTATCTGTCAGTGTGTATTTGTCGTCTACTTTTGTTTCAAGAATTGCTTTTATTGCAGGCTTTGGATTAACAGGTGCAATGCTAAAGCGGAAGCCAATATCTCTTCCATATCTCTTCCTGTCAAAACCTACAATCAAAATACGTTCCCTGTGCTGTGGAACATAGTTCTGCCCATCAAGTACGGCATGGAATACTTCATAGTCCAATTCTTCAAGGGCTTCGGTAATAACTTTGAATGTTCTGCCCCTGTCATGGCCTTTAAGGTTCTTCACGTTCTCCAGCATAAACGCTTTAGGTCTCTTGGCCTTAAGAATCCGACAAATATCAAAGAAAAGGGTTCCCTGGGTCTTATCCTCAAACCCGGTCGCTCTTCCAAGACTTTGCTTCTTTGATACGCCGGCAATTGAGAAAGGCTGGCAGGGGAAGCCTGCAACAAGAATGTCATGATCAGGTATACTGTTTTCATCCACTTTAGTAATATCGCCATCCGGCTGTTCTCCGAAGTTTGCAAAATAAGTCTGCTGACTGTACTTGTTCCACTCGTTGGAGTACACGCAATGACCTCCAGCCTGCTCATAAGCAAGTCTCATGCCTCCTATTCCCGCAAAAAGGTCAATAAAAGTAAAATCAGCTTCTGGCTGAACATCCCTCATTTCACGTGTCAGGAACTGCATAAGTGCTGTAGAAACCGCATCCTGCATTGAAATATTAGTATCATCGTTATATTTGGAAATAGCCTCATAGACTGCATCATCCAGTCTGACATGTATCTGTTTCGCCATTTATGTCCACTCCTTTATTATGGGGATTTAATTTGTATTAGTTCTTTCCCAGCATACCAGAAAATTCCCCATTATTCAAGACGATGGATTTAATTTGGTATATTTTATTTCCCCTATATCCGCCCGCAGAAAATCCCCGGATACATGACAACAGTTCTGTAGTCTCAATACGGCAAAAAGCAGTTCTGTAGTTACAACCCTCATGTTTCCAGTAGTCAGAACTGTTGTCAAACGGTCTAAAAAAGGGATTCCGATCACCCGCCCGAATCCGGGCAGTTCTTCGGAATCCCTTGATTTCAAGGCTATTTGTGTGCTATTAGACCTTTACTCTTGACATCAAACAGACAGTCTCCACATGATGGGTTTGGGGGAACATGTCGACGGGCTGGACTTTTTTAGTTTCGTAGCCTCTCGTTTTCATGTATGCCAGGTCTCTTGCCAAGGTCGCCGGATTACACGACACGTAGACAACGCGTTCCGGTTTGACGCTTGCAATGGCGTTCAAAACTTTTTCCTCACAGCCCGCTCTGGGCGGGTCGATGACGATGACATCGGGTTTTACACCGCTTCTCAAGAGTTCGGGAAGCTTGTACGCTGCATCGCCGCACATGAAGTGAGCGTTTTTCACGCCGTTGTCCTTTGCGTTTTTTACGGCATCGCGAATGGCCGGTTCGACGATTTCAATGCCGTAGGCAAACTTGGCTCTTTTAGCTAAAAAGAGGGTAATGGTTCCCGTACCGCAATATACGTCCACTACCGTTTCGTTTCCTTTAAGGTCTGCATAGGACAGAGCCGTATCGTAGAGTTTTTGGGCCTGTTCGCTGTTTACCTGAAAGAAGGATTGAGCCGATATTCTGAAACTCAAGTCACCGATGGAGTCGGAAATAGTCGGACTTCCGTAAATGACCTTTGTCTTATTTCCCAAGATGACATTCGTATGGCGAGAGTTAATGTTCTGAATGACGCTCGTCAGCCCCGGCACGTCTTTGTGCAGAATTTGTACAAGTTCTTTCATATGCGGCACCATGGGTACGGCCGTAACGATACAAACCATGATCTCGCCCGAATGAACGCCGGTTCTGCCCATAATATGACGGACAATTCCCGTTCCCCTGTCTTCATCATAGGCGGGAATCTTATATTCCTTCATCCACTGACGGACGACGGGAATAATTTCGTTATTGCCCCCTTTTTGAATAGGACAGGCATCGATATCGATAATGCGATGCGATTTTTCAGCAAAGCAGCCGATGTGCAGGCTTTTTTTATCGCCCCCCACAGGTAGCTGCATCTTATTGCGATAGGCCCACGGATCATCGGCTCCCAGCGTCGGCAAGATAGGAATATCCTTTAGCTTACCGATCCGTTCAACCGCATCCTGAACTTGTTGCCGTTTTTCCGCCAACTGCCCTTCATAAGACAGATGCTGTAACTGACAGCCGCCGCAGTCCGCATAGACACTGCAAGGCGGTTTCACCCTGTGTTCTGATGGCTTTTGTACCTTCTCCAAACGCCCCGTCGCGTATTGTTTCTTTACAAAGGTAATCCGTGCCGTCACCGTTTCTCCCGGCAAGGCTCCATCTATAAAAACCGTAAAGTTTTCTACTCGTCCCACGCCCTCACCGTTTGACCCGAGCCGCAAAATATCGATGGTATATGTTTTTCCCTTTTCTACAGGAATTTTAAATTTTTCCGCCATAACTACTCCCGTTTACCCGTCTATTACTTCGGCAACAACCGCTTCTTTTTCTGTAGGCTCTGCCGTTTCTATCTGAAAAGCGGCTCGAATCCGTTCTTCATATGCAGCCGTATCGGCCCCCTCACCCCCGTATAGGGTGCATAAGAGGTCGCCTGCTTCCACCTTGTCATATACTTCTTTATGCAAGGCGAGACCTGTATACAAGTTGATAACATCATCCTTGTGAGCCCTGCCGGCACCCGTTTCCATGGCGATCTCACCCAAGGCTCTGCCGTCTACATGTGCGATAAAGCCGCTTCTTTCAACTCGTATTTCTCTTGCATTTACGCTTCTTGTCAGAGGACGCACGCCTATAAAGGACGTATCACCCCCTTGTGCTTTTAAAAACTCCTTAAATTTTTGAAGACCCGACCCGTTGTCGATGTGTTCTTGTAAAACTGTCCGTCCTTCTTCAGCTGTAGTAACGAGTCCCGCCGCCTTCAGCATATAGGCGCCGACAGTGAGAACCACTTCTTTCAGCCTTTTGCCTCCTCTACCTGAAAGAACGTCTACGGCTTCATCGACTTCCAAGCTGTTGCCGATACTCATGCCTAAGGGAGCATTCATAGATGTCAGGACAGCCGTCGTAGGTTTTCCTGCCGCCACGCCGATATCCACCATAGCCCGCGCCAATTCAAAGGCCCGTTCCTTCGTTTTCATAAAAGCTCCGTCGCCGTATTTTACATCCAGGACAATAGCATCCGCTCCGCCGGCAAGCTTCTTACTCATAACGGAGCTTGCAATAAGAGGTATACTTTCTACCGTCCCCGTTGCATCTCGCAGAGCATACAAAAGCTTATCGGCCGGTGCCAATTCTCCCGACTGTCCGATGACGGCCAAGCCGATGCGATTGACTTGATTGAAGAATTCTTCCTTTGACAAGGTAATGCGAAATCCCGATACGGATTCAAGTTTATCCAAGGTACCGCCCGTAAAACCCAGACCGCGGCCGCTCATTTTTGCTACTTTCACACCTGCCGCCGCAACAAGAGGTGCCACGATGAGGGTTGTTGTATCGGCAATGCCGCCCGTACTGTGCTTATCTACCGTGACGCCGTCAATAGCCGATAAGTCGACGACATCTCCCGAATTGCGCATAGCCTCCGTAAGAGCCGCAGTTTCTCTTTCATTCATTCCCTTCAGGTACACAGCCATAAGCCATGCCGCCGCCTGATAGTCTGCAACTCGGCCTTGCGTATAATCTTCTATAAATTTTTTAATTCGAGACGCACTCTGCTCCTTGCCGTCCCGTTTTTCTTCTATAAAGTCGACAGGCCACATAGTCCGTCCCTCCTCCGGTTACTATTTCAAGTCATTCAAAAAAGAAGTGCCGAAAGGCAACTTGCCCGCATCAAAGTTATCCATAATCGTTTGCCCCAAGTCGGCAAAGGTCAGGCGCGTTCCCAAATCCGTACTTTCCGTAAGACTCGGACTGTACGCAACGAGGGGTACCTCTTCTCTCGTATGGTCCGTACCCGACATAGTCGGATCATTGCCGTGATCGGATGTAATCATCAAGAGTTCGTCATCTTGCAACAAGGGCAAGAGTTCGCCTAACATAGCATCGAAGTCTTCCAGGCACTGTGCATATCCTTGGGCATTGCGCCGATGACCGTACATGCTGTCGAAGTCGACAAAGTTAGCCATAAGCAAACCTTCCTTGTCTCGATGTCTTTTCAATTCGCGAATAAGAAAATCCATATCTTCCCGATTATTTGCCGTATGATAGCTTTCCGTAAGATCGATATGAGCATAAATATCACCGATTTTACCGACGCCGATGACTTCATATCCCTTTTCTTTCAAGTAGGAAAAAGCCATTTTCCGTTCCGGCAGACGACTGTAATCCTGACGGTCTCCCGTACGCACGAAATTCCCCGGTTCTCCTACAAAGGGTCGGGCAATAACGCGACCCACTTCGTACGGCCCTACGCATACTTCCTTACGTGTCACTTCGCAAATACGGTAGAGTTCTTCCAAAGGAATGACATCCGTATGAGCCGCAATCTGAAAGACACTGTCTGCCGATGTATAGACAATGGGCTTTTTCGTCTGTATATGTTCAGGACCGAGGCGAGCAATAATTTCCGTTCCCGACGCCACTTCGTTACCGAGCCATCCATGGCCCGTTTTTTTCGTAAACGTATCCAGTAAGTCTTGCGGGAAGGCGTCGTAAAAGACGGGGAAAGGATTTTCTACGGGATTTCCCATAAATTCCCAGTGGCCGCTCGTCGTATCCTTGCCGTTGGAGATTTCTCTCATACGTCCGTACGAACCGACGATTTTCACGCCTTCGGGATGAATGTGTGTCGCCTTTTCCCAACCGAGGCGGCGCAGATTCGGTATCTTAAGACCACCCGGCACGGCTTCATCAATATGCTTTAACGTATCGGCCCCTTCATCGCCGAAGCGTTCGGCATCGGGAGCTCCGCCGGCACCGACACTGTCCGTTACGATGACAATTATTCTTTTAAAACGTTTCATAATGTCCCCCTGCCCGCTTATTTTCCGAGCATGTACTTACGAGCCTTGAAGAAGCAGGCAATGGTCTTCGAGTCGACGATTTCATTATTGTCAATCATCTTTTCCACTTCTTCAGGCGTGTAATATTCAATATTCATAAATTCATCTTCATCCAAATGCTGAGTCCCTTTTTTCAGATTCCGTGCCGCATATAAGTAGAGACATTCATCCGAAAAACCCGGTGACGTATAAACATGTCCCAAAGGAATAAGCTCACCCGTAACGCCCGCTTCTTCTTCCAGCTCACGAGCTGCACAATGCAAAGGATTTTCTTCCTTACTGTCTATTTTCCCCGCCGGAATTTCCAAGAGTACCTCATCCGGTGCATACCGATACTGGCGCACGAGAATGATCTTCCCTTCCGGCGTAATCGGCAAAATGGCACAAGCCCCTTTGTGACGTACCACTTCTCGCGTCGAAGTCTGATCTGTATCGTTAATACGTACTGTATCCAAGGTCAGATGCAATACATGTCCTTTAAAAATATCTTGACTGTCTATCATTTTTTCCGTACTGATACTCATGTGTATCCTCCTTTACAATACAAAAAAGGCACCACACTGTTATTATACAGTAGAGTGCCTCTTTCCGCTAACTTATTTACCTGTACTGCCGATGCCGCCCGTCCGCATTCCCGATGCGGCGTCTTCATCGACCGTTAAGTATTTCATAAAAATCCCCTGACCGATACGATCACCCTTTTCAACCGTATAGGGCGTATCACCCGTGTTGTAGTAGGCAATCATAATATGCCCTTCATTGTCGGGGTTATTATAGTAATCGCTATCCACAATGCCCGTGCTGTTAGCAAGCATGAGACCTTTTTTAAAGGCCAAGGATGAGCGAATAAAGACGGACAGATATTCGTCATCGCCCATATAGGCCTTAAGACCCGTAGGAACGACGGTTACGGCATGAGGTGCCAAGACCTTCGTTTCTGCCGCTTCCAAATCATAGCCCGCACTTTTAGCCGTCTTCCGGGACGGTATGTGGATACCTTGTCCGGCATAAGCCGAAACGATTTCAAATCCGCGCTGTCTCATCATTATCTCCGATGACCGTCTCTGTGACCGCGATTGCCTCTGTCGCCGCGATCACGACTCTTGAAATCGCCGTCTTCGCCCGTCAATACGACCTTACGGGACAGGTTAATGCGTCCCTGACTGTCGATTTCCACGCATTTAACGACAATTTCATCGCCTACGTTGACAACGTCTTCTACCTTTTCCACCCGTTCCGTCGCAAGCTGGGAAATGTGAACCAAGCCTTCTTTACCGGGCAGAACTTCTACAAAGGCACCGAAGGCCATAAGGCGCGTAACCTTGCCGACATACGTTTCGCCGACTTCTACGTCCTTCGTCAGATTTTCAATCCATGCCTTGGCCTTAGCGCCGCCTTCTCCGTCTACGGAAGCGATGTATACGAGGCCCGTATCGTCAATGTCGATTTTAGCACCCGTTTCTTCCGTAATCTGTTTAATCATCTTGCCGCCCGGCCCGATGATATCACGAATCTTGTCGGGATGTACCTGCATGGTAATAATACGCGGTGCATAGGGAGATAATTCCTTACGCGGTGCGTCGAGGACCGCCAACATCTTATCCATAATATGAAGGCGTCCTTCATGAGCCTGTTTCAAAGCCGTATCAAGGATTTCACGACTGAGGCCTTTGATTTTAATATCCATTTGAATAGCCGTAACGCCCTTTGTCGTGCCGGCTACCTTGAAGTCCATATCACCCAAAGCATCTTCCATGCCTTGAATATCCGTCAAAATCGTAAAGTCGTCATCCTTCGTTACAAGCCCCATAGCTACGCCCGAAACGGGAGCCTTAATGGGAACGCCCGCATCCATAAGCGCCAACGTACTGCCGCAAACGCTGCCCATAGAGCTGGAACCGTTGGATTCGAGAACTTCCGACACGACGCGAATAGCGTACGGGAATTCTTCTTCCGACGGCATCACCTGAGTAAGAGCCCGTTCGGCCAACTTACCGTGACCTATTTCACGACGACCCGGACCGCGGGAAGAACGAGTTTCACCGACGCTGAAGGACGGGAAGTTGTAATGGTGCATGTAACGGCGTTCCGTTTCCGTACCGACACCGTCGATATGCTGAGCTTCCGACAAGGGTGCCAAGGTGGCAAAACTCAGAATCTGCGTTTGTCCGCGCGTAAACAGACCCGTGCCGTGAGTACGCTTGAAGAGTCCTACTTCACATGATACGGGGCGAACTTCGTTAACCTTACGGCCGTCGGGACGAATCTTGTCGACAGCAATCATGTGACGAACGATTTCTTTAATCATCTTCTGTGTAATCGTTGCCACATCGGCCTGATTATCCGGATAAATGTCGGCAAAGTGTTCGTAAATATCCGCTTCAACGGCATTCATCTTTTCTTCACGAGCCATCTTATCGGCATCGAAAATAGCTTCCTTCATCTTGGCTTCGCCATAGGTATGAATAGCTTCCACAATATCTGCAGGCGGTTCTTTTTCAACAAATTCCTGCTTCGGTACGCTGATTTCATCGAGGAAAGACAGCTGGAATTCAACGACCTTGCGAATTTCTTCATGAGCAAACATGATAGCATCGAGAATATCGCTTTCCGGTACTTCTTTAGCGCCGCCTTCAACCATGAGAATAGCGTCTTTTGTGCCGGCTACGACAATATCCATGTCGCTCTTTTCACTCTGTTCCACTGTGGGGTTAATAATAAAGTTGCCGTCTATACGACCGACACGAACGCCTGCAATCGGGCCCGCAAAGGGAATGTGAGACATGCATAAGGCGACGGATGCACCGATCATAGCCGCAATTTCCGGAGCGTTATCGTGGTCGACTGCAAAGTCATAGGCTACAACATGTACGTCGTGACGATACGTTTTCGGGAACAAGGGCCGAATAGGGCGGTCAATAAGGCGAGCAAACAAGGTCGCCGATTCAGGCGGTTTGCCTTCTCTTTTTATAAAGCCGCCGGGAATCTTGCCGACAGCATACATTTTTTCTTCATAGTCTACAGTTAAGGGGAAGAAATCCGCATCTTCACGTGCTTCTTTCGATCCTGTTGCCGAAACGAAAACGGCTGTATCGCCGTAACGTACCAAAGCGGCACCGCTAGACTGCTTTGCCAATTTACCGACTTCCACGGTAAGCGGTCGGCCGGCAAAATCCATTTGGAATATTTTTTCTTCCATTCCCTTTCCTCCTTATATCTACTATCCAAAAAAGAGGCTGATGTGTCTATACATCAGCCTCAGTTCGTGCAATTATTTACGCAGGTTGAGTTTTTCGAGAATAGCACGGTAACGTTCCAAGTCATGTTTTTGCAAATATGCAAGTAAGTTACGGCGCTGGCCGACAAGTTTCAACAAACCGCGACGGGACGCATGGTCCTTTTTATGACTGCGAAGGTGGTCCGTCAAATAAAGGATACGGCTCGTAAGGAGCGCGATCTGTACTTCCGGAGACCCCGTGTCTTTTTCGTTTGTGCCGAATTTGGCAACAATAGCTTGTTTTTCTTCTACGCTTAACATTGTAATTCCTCCTGTAATATAACATTCACCAAGCACTGCGTGTTCGTCGGAGTGATCGATACACCCGGTGCCCGTACGACATGGCTTATTATACACTACAAGGCCCTGCCTGTAAAGGAAGAGCCTTGTAGTTATTATGCAAAATAAGGCTAACGAAGTTTCGCCCCCGCTTTTTCTTGTAATTCTTCAAGAATGTCCGTAACGGGTTGTTGAATATCCGCATCGGACAAGGTCCCTTCAGCAGAACGGAAGGTCAAGGCGAAAGCAAGGCTTACAAAGCCGCGAGGAACCTGTTCTCCTGAATATACGTCGAAGAGATGTACGCCTTCTAAATACTGACCGCCTTTTTCTCGAATAATATTCAGCAAGTCGGCATGCTTGGCACTGACCGGAACGAGTACGGCCAGGTCACGGGTAAGAGCCGGGAACTTGCCTACCTTGTGATAATCGGGAATGAGGTTGATTAAAGGCAAGAGGTCCTTCAAGTACATTTCAAAGACATATACGGGGCCCGCAACATCGTAGTTGTCGACGCACTGCGGATGAAGTTCGCCGAAACGGCAAAGAACCGTGTCGCCTACAACATATTCAGCCGCCTTACCGGGGTGTAAGGGGGCATAATCGGAGGCCCGCAACTGTGCATGAATGCCCAAGCTTGTCAGAACGGCTTCCATCAAACCTTTTACGTCGTAGAAATCAAATCCTTCCGCTTTATACGGCCAGCTTGCCTGTGTCCGATTCCCGTATAAAAGGCCCGTAATTTCTCTGTTTTCATCAACCAATTCCGTAACGGGAAGACTCTTGGGACGATACGTAGATGCAATTTCATAAATAGCCACGCGGTCATTTTTTACCGCCTGATTGCGTACAAGTACGTCCATCAGAGACGGAAGCAAGGTGGTTCTCATAAGAGGGAATTCTTCCGTAATGGGATTCAATATAGGCACGGCCTGATAATGAGCGTCGTCTTCTTTAAAGAGGAGTTTTTTCAGCGAATCGGCACTCATAAAGCTGAACGTTACCGTTTCATTCAAACCGCTGCGACTCAAGACGGACGAAATATGTTCCCGAACGGCATGTTCAAATCCTTCCTGGCCTTCCGAAATATTACTGAGAGGACGGGTGGATTGAATGTTCTCATATCCGTAAATACGAGCTACTTCTTCTGCAATATCGGGCATTTCCGTGCAGTCGATACGCCATGTCGGTACAACAGCCGTCAATACCTTGTCGTGTTTTTCCGTCTTAAAACCTAAGGTTGCCAAGATGGAAATCATATTTTCTTCCGAAATATCCGTACCGAGGAAGTCATTGACTCGCTGTGCCGTAAAGTCGATGCGGCGAACTTCCTGAGGACGTACATATTCATCAATGACGCCGGCCGCTACTTCGCAAGCCCCCATTTGTTGCAACAACTGAGCCGCCCGGTTAAGGGAGTGAACACACCCTTCCGAATCGAGGCCTCGTTCAAAACGAGCCGACGCTTCGGAACGAAGCCCTAAAGCACGGCCGGTCTTACGAATGGAAGAACCCTTAAAAGATGCACATTCCAAGACAACCGTTGTCGTTTCTTCCGTTACTTCCGAATCAAAGCCGCCCATAACACCGGCAACACAGCTTGCCTTTTCAGCGTCGGCAATGACCAGCATATTTTCCGTCAGTTGCCGTTCAACCTGATCCAAGGTCGTAATCTTTTCGCCCTTCTTTGCTCTTCTGGCAATGAGTTCATGTCCGGCCAACTTATCGTAATCGTATGCATGTAAGGGAATGCCGAATTCAATCATGACATAATTCGTTACGTCGACAACATTGTTAATAGGACGAACGCCGGCTTTACGCAACCGTTGCTGCATCCAAAACGGCGACTTGCCCACCTTGACGTTATAAAGCATGCGAGCTGCATAGCGGGCACACAGTTCCGAATCGTCAATGGTGACCTTCAATTTTCCGTCAATTTTTTCACTGCCTTCTTGTACTTCTACTTGCGGCAACTTGGCTTCCTGTCGGGATAACACGGCAAATTCACGGCTTAAGCCCACCATGCTGAAGCAATCGGCCCGGTTCGGTGTCAATTCGTATTCATATACGACATCACGCAACCCCGTCTGAGCTACGGCGTCAACGCCCACAGGCGTATCTTCCGGTAAAATCCAGATCCCCGACCGTTCTTCCGGTAAGAGAAGACTGTCGTCCAGTCCCAATTCATGAGCCGAACAAAGCATACCTTCCGACGTTTCACCGCGGAGCTTCGACTTTTTAATTTTCACACCGCCGGGTAAATGAGCTCCGTGTACGGCAACAGGCACGATTTGTCCTTCCCGTACATTCGTAGCGCCCGTAACGATGGTCAGTTCCTTATCTCCCATATTAAGAGTGCAAATAACGAGCTTATCCGCATTGGGATGCGGCACGATTTTCGTAATCTTACCTGTAATGACATTTTGTATATCTTCGCCCCAATATTCCACCTGTTCTACAGGAATGCCGGCAATGGTCAAAACATCGGCAAATTCTTGAGGTGTGCGGCTTTTATCTATAGTTACATAATCTTGCATCCATTCGAATGAACTTTTCATCTTCCGTACCTCCTAAAACTGATTCAAGAAACGCATATCGTTTTCGTAGAACAGGCGCAAGTCGTCGATTCCGTACTTTAACATGGCAATACGTTCTACACCCATCCCGAAAGCAAAGCCGTTGACTTTGTCGGGATCGTAACCGTTCAGGCGTAATACGTTCGGGTGAACCATACCGCAACCGAGGATTTCAAGCCACCCCGTGTGAGAGCATACGCGGCATCCTTCACCGCCGCACATAACACAGGAAATATCCACTTCCGCACTGGGTTCTGTAAAGGGGAAGAAGCTGGCACGGAAACGCACCTTCGTCTGCGGTCCGAATATTTCGCGCAAAAAGTCTTCCAACATGCCTTTCAAGTCGGAGAAACGAATATGTTCATCTACAATAAGCCCTTCCATTTGATGGAATACGGGCGAGTGAGTAGCATCATAGTCCCAACGATATACCTTACCGGGGACGATAACCTTAACCGGTTCGTTCGGTTCGTGAGCCTGTAAAGTACGTGCCTGCATGGGCGATGTATGAGTACGCAGGAGGATTTTATCTGTTATGTACATGGAGTCTTGCATATCCCGTGCCGGATGGTCATCAGGGAAATTGAGACATTGGAAGTTATAGTAATCGTCTTCAATTTCGGGACCTTCCACAATAGAAAAGCCCATGTGCAGGAAGGCCTGTTCCATTTCACGGCGAATTTTATGGAGAGGATGTTCATGACCTGTAATCGGTTGTCTACCCGGCAAGGTGATATCAATGCGTTCCGACTCGATTTTAGCTGCCAATACGGCGGCTTTCAATTCTTCCGTCTTGGTATTCAAGTAGCCTTCAATTACTTCGCGTGCCGAATTGACAGCCTGGCCGACTTTCGGACGTTCTTCTGCCGACAAATCTTTCAAGCTCTTCATAAGAGACGTAAGTTCGCCCTTTTTACCTAAATACTTGACACGAATATCCTGTACATCCTGTAAGGCGCTGCTTTTTTTCAACTGTTCGTTGACGGCCGCCTTAATCTCTTCGATTCTGTCTGTAATCATCGTATACCTCCTGCATAATCATAACCACCCGTTAAACGGGTGGTTTGCTCTGACCCTATAAGGGTCTTTCTCTAGTGGATACCCTCTAAAGAGGGTATCGAAATAG
>ERZ773263.454-NODE-454-length-28613-cov-5.213320_pt1 | contig 28613 bp, 28 predicted proteins | sample MGYA00511076_ERZ773263 | MGnify/ENA primary metagenome ERZ773263 (study PRJEB29015, sample SAMEA2738155) | human oral metagenome | biome: human oral; feature: human-associated habitat; material: saliva | place: China | collected 2195 ... | reverse complement strand
ATGGTATAATATAGTTGTTAATGTATTTATTTTAAAAGTTAAAATTATACTATAAAAATAGTATAATTAAAAATGAATATTAAATAATTCAAATACCATTGTAAAGGAATTTAGATAAAAATGTTAATAGAAAAATTATTTAATGATGTAGATTTGTTTTTTGAAGGTAAACACGAAGAAAAAGAAACACATTACTTTGCTTTTTATGTTCAAGATTATTTATGTGATAATTATGATGAAATGTATAAAGAAAATGCAGAAGTTACAGAATTTCTAAACGAAGATTTACCAGAAATAACAGATATAGCAGAGTATGGAGATGATAAACGTAATGAGGAATTTAAAAGGCGTTTAAAAATTGAAATAGATAAGGCTAAAGAATTGTTTTATAAAGGAAAAATTGAGTAACTAATTAAATATTAAGAAATATAATTAGTACTGAATTAGAATAGGGGAGCTTAATTGCTCCCTATTTTTTGTTGTTTGGTGTGCCATTGGTGTGCCATTTTATATAATTTTATATAAAGTTATATAATGTTATATAAAAACAGAATAAAAAAGTTCTTGAAAATAAGCCATTTTATAAACTTATATAACAAGAACTAAAGGTTGGTGGAGATGGTGGGTGTCGAACCCACGTCCGAAAAAGCATTCATATCACTTTCTCCGAATACAGTCAATTTTAATTTTCCCAATAACCTATAAATTAACAAAATCAGTTAAAGGTATCTTATAAATACAATTACAAATCTAAGAACTTTTGTAAAGGTTGCCCACGAATTTAATGATAGAGTTTAGACTTTTGTGGGAAAAGAATAGACTCCAAATAGCTGACTAGGCAGCTAATGCAAAATTATTATTTTCTGCGTTTATATTTAATTTACCACTTTTTATGTTGATTGGATACAACAATTCGCTTATGATACTGCAACTTCCCCGTCGAAGCCAGTTCATCCCCATATTACTAGGTATAGTATACCCATATTTTTATATCATGTCAAATTCAAAAAAGAAAAATCAATTAGATTTTTTAAAAATTTTTGAAATTGATATAAAAATTGTAATTATTGAAACAATAGCAAGGAAAAATAAAATCATAGTTATTCCATCGTCAAATAATCTTTTATAAAATCTATAAAAGTTATAAATTCTTAGTATGAAAAATAAAATTATACCAACATTTATAGTTAAAAGATATTTTGTCTTTTTTGTTACCAATAATAAAACAAATATAAATATAAAAATTAGGGAAATACTTAATGGAATATTTTTAAATATTGTTAAACTATGCATATATGGTTGATCGGAAGGATAACTACCTGCTGATAATTCTAAGGTTATTAGATAAAATAAAAATATTAAAAAACTAAATATTGAGTAAATTTTTTCTTTTAGTATCATCATATAATTCTCCTTTATTATTTATATTATATTTTAGCTAATTATAATATAATATTATTATTTTGTAAATATTTTGAGTTTATAGTTTAACATATAATAATTCCTATTGACATTTTATATATATACGTGTATAATGATTATTGATATTTTATTTAGGAGGGTTTTGTTATGGAAAAACAAAAAGTAGATATGTATGTAATGAATAATGCGAAATATTTTGATTCTTCGTCAATACCATTTATTAGACAAAGATTAGAATCAATGAGTGATGAAAGTTTTATGACACTTCAATCTATTGAATTTAAAGATCCAACTACATTATTGATTATATCAATTTTAGTTGGAAGTTTAGGAGTTGATAGATTTATGTTAGGAGAAACTGGTATGGGAGTTTTAAAACTTTTAACAGGTGGATGTTGTGGAGTTTTAACTATTATAGACTGGTTTTCAATTTCTAAAAAAACTAAGGAATATAATTTAAATAAATTCAATTCAGTATCATAGTATATGAAAAAAGAAAACTTTAAGATATTTGTTTTTGTCTTACTTGTTATATTGATTATTAATTTTTTAAATATAAGAGTTTGCGTTTTTTATAATATTTTTGGAATTCCTTGTCCTGCTTGTGGGATGACTAGAGCTTTTAATAGAATTTTTATGTTAAAGGTTAAAGAAAGTTTTGATTATAATCTATTGGGTGTGCCTTTATTTATAATTATAAATTCTTATTTAATAATTAATTTTTATTCAATTATAAAAAATACAGATCAAATAAATATTTATTTTGAAGACTTTTTTCAAAAATATAGAACTGCATTGATTATTGTTTCTGCAGTTGTTGTTATGTTAAATTGGATTAGAAATTTATATAATCCATTGTTATATTAAATTAAAAATTTACTAAGATTTGCTTAGTAAATTTTTTTTGTGTAAAATTATTAAATTTTCGTAATAAAGTATTGTAAAACATTTTTGTTCGATTTATAATCTATTAATATAAAAATAATATAAATTTTTAAGGAGAGAAAGATGTTAAAATCAATGACCGGTTATGGTAGAAGTGAGTTCGTTGATGAAAATTATGATTTATCTTTTGAGATGAAAGCTGTAAATCATAAATTTTTAGATATTCAAGTTAAATTACCATATTTTTTAAATTTTTGTGAAGAAGATATAAAAAAAGTTGTAAGAAAAAAATTGTCAAGAGGACGAGTTGATATTTTTATAAGAGGGAAACAAAAGTTTTCTGAAAGTAACTCCGCTTTGGATGTTAATTATGATTTAGCTTCTGCTTATTTTGAGGCTTATAAAAATATTTCTGAAAAACTTGGAATTGACAATTCTGTAAGTATTGGTCATATTGTCAGGAATGAAAATGTAGTTGATGTTAAAACTTCTGAAATAGACGAAGATTATTTGAAGAAGAATGTTTTAGAGTCTATTGAAAAGGCAGTCGATGAGCTTGTTTCAATGAGAATTGTTGAGGGAGAAAATCTGAATAAGGATTTGTTGGACAATCTTTTAGTTTTTGAAAAAAATTTAGAAAATATCATAGATAGAAAAGAGGATGTTTTAAATAATCAAATTGAGAGATTAAAATTAAAACTAAATGAATTTTCTGATGAATTATCTGAAAGTGAAATAAACAGATTAAATCTTGAAGTAATTTTTTACACTGATAAACTTGATATAAGTGAAGAAATTACAAGACTTTATTCACATATTCAAAATTTTAAGAAGTTTTTAAATCTTGAAAGTCAAGTTGGTAAAAAAATTGAATTCTTATTACAAGAGATGAATAGGGAAATCAATACAATAGCAAGTAAATCAAATAATTACGCAATTTCAACTTATGTTATTGAAATGAAGGTTATTATAGAGAAACTTAGAGAACAAATTCAAAATGTTGAATAGTTTTGGAGGTAGTATGAAAAAGGGATTTTTGATGGTTGTTTCAGGTCCGTCAGGAGTTGGCAAAGGTACTATTTGTGATATTTTATTAAGAGATAATAAAGATATTAAGTATTCAATTTCTGCAACCAGCAGAAACAAAAGACCAAACGAAGAACATGGAAAAAACTATTTTTTCATTTCAAATGATGAGTTTGAAAAGATGATAGAAGATGAAAAACTTTTAGAGTATGCAAAAGTTCATGGAAATTATTACGGAACTCCTAAGGATTTTGTTTTAAATTCTATTGATAAAGGGGATGTAGTAATTTTAGAAATTGACGTTCAAGGAGCACTACAAGTTAAGAAAAATTATCCTGATGCAGTTTTGGTTTTTGTTTTACCACCTGATTTTGAAGAATTAAAGAGAAGACTTGTGGAACGTGGAACCGAAGATGAAGAAACTGTAAATTTAAGAATGAATAACGCAAGAAAAGAAGTTGAATTTTTAAATGAATATAATTATTCCATAGTGAATGATTTTATAGATGAAAGTGTAGATAAAATGAAGGCTATTATTGAAGCTGAAAGATTAAAGATTAAGAAATAGGAGGAATGAAAGATGATAAATCCATCATTTAAAGAATTAGAAAAAATTGATAAGAGTAGATATGCTCTAGTTGTAATGACAAGCAAGAGAGCTAGAAGAATTGTAAACGGCTCTAAAAATTTAATGGAAACAGATGCACAAAAACCAATTACTCAAGCACTTCAAGAAATAGTAGCTGAAAAGGTAACAAAAAAAGAAAAGGAAGATTAAGATGAAAAAAAATATTTTAGTTGGAGTAACTTCGGGAATTGCAATTTACAAGTCTTTGGACTTGGTTAGTATGTTGGTTAAGGCAGGATATGAAGTTAATGTTGTTATGACTGAAAACGCAACTAAACTTATAAATCCTTTGATTTTTGAAACAATGAGTCAAAATAAGGTTTATAGTGATGTCTTTGAAAGAGATATGGATAGCGAGGTTAAGCATATAAAACTTGCAAAGAAAGCTGATTGTATTGTTCTTGCACCACTTACTGCAAATACTATGGCTAAAATTGCTTATGGAATTGCTGATAATTTAATTACAAATATAGTACTTGCACATACTAAAAAAATGATTTTAGTGCCGGCTATGAATGTTAATATGTATGAAAATCCTGCGACTCAAAAAAATATTGAAACCTTAAAAGAAAGACATATTGTGTTAAGTCCTGATTATGGTCGCCTTGCTTGTGGAGATTATGGAAAAGGAAGATTTCTTACAACAGAAAGAATTTTCGAGGAAATTGAGAGCTATTTTGTAAAAAAAGATTTGCTTGGAAAAAAGGTGTTAATAGGAAATGGTGCAACAGTTGAAGACATTGATCCAGTTAGATACATTTCAAATTATAGTAGTGGAAAAATGGGAAATGAATTGGCACTATGTGCTAGAAGACGTGGAGCTGATGTAAAAGTAGTATGCGGAAAAGTTAATAGTGATTACAGAAAATTTGGAATTGAGTACATTGATGTAAAAACTAATGAAGATATGTATAACTCAATAAAAGAAAATTTTGACAAAGCAGATATTTTAATTATGCCTGCTGCACCTGTTGATTTTAAAGTTAAAAACAAAAAAGATTTTAAAATTAAAAAGACTGAAAATTTTGAAAATATTGAAATTGAAAATAATATTGATATTTTAAAAAGTATTTCAGAGCATAAAAAATCACAATTTGTTGTAGGCTTTGCAGCTGAAACAAATTCAGTTAAAGATTATGCAATTTCAAAGATGAATAATAAAAATTTGGATATGATTGTTGCAAATGACGTTTCATTAAAAGATAGGGGCTTTGGTTCTGATTTTAATAAGGTTACTATCATTACGAAAGATAGTGAAATTGAAACGGAAGTTTTAACTAAGAGAGAAATTGCAGATAAAATTTTAGATGCTATTTTGGAGAAAATATGTTAGCAGAAGTTGTTGTTAAGTCTTTTTTACTATCAAGAGCTGAAAATATTTTTACTTATAAAATCCCTAAAAATATTGAAGAAGAAATTTCAGTAGGTAAGAGGGTAATTGTTCCTTTTGGTAAAGGAAATAAGAGAACAATTGGACTTGTTATAAATATTTTAGATGAAAAAGATGTTGAAACAGATATAAAGTTCAAAGAAATTAATATGGTTATAGATGAAAAGGAAATTGTAAGTAAAACACAGATTAAACTCGCAAAGTTTATGAGTGAAAAATACATTACAAATCTTTCTTATTGTCTAAATTGTGTTTTGCCTCCCGGAGACTGGAGTAAAATTGAAGAATTTTTTGTTTTAAATAAAGAAAAATCGAACGAGCTTTCTATTGTTGAGGTTGAATTTTTATCAAAGAGAAGAAACATTTTAGAAATTCGAGAATTTTATAATGATGATAAAAAGGTAAATTATCTAATTGAAAATGAAATTTTAGTAAAAAAATACAAATATAACAACTCGGAAAATAAATTTTTAGAAAAATTTGTTAAACTAAATGAAGATTTTGACTTTTCAAAAATTCGTAAAAATGCTGTAAAACAATTAGAGCTTTTGAATTTTTTAAAAGGAAAAGATTTTGTAAGTGTTAAAGAATTAAGAGAAAACAACTTTACAAAAACTGTAATAGATTCTTTGATTTCAATGGAGGCACTTGTTTTAACTGAAAATAAAATTTATAAAAATTCTATTGAAGAAAAAAGTAGCTATAAAAAATTAAAGTTAAATAAAGAACAACAGGAAGTTTTGGATAATATTTTAAATTCCGAAAACAATAAATTTTTAATCCATGGAATAACTGGAAGTGGAAAGACTGAAATATATTTGCAACTCGTTGAAAATATGTTAGAACAGGGAAAAAGCAGTATAATTTTAGTTCCTGAAATAAGTCTTACACCACAGACCATAGAGAGATTTTCAGGACGTTTTGGAAATGATATTGCAATTATTCACTCCAGACTTACTATGATTGAAAAATTAAATCAATGGAAACAAATTCAAGATAAGGATATAAAAATTGTTGTAGGAGCCAGATCCGCAATTTTTTCTCCAATCAAGAATTTAGGACTTGTAATAATTGATGAAGAGCATGAATCTAGCTATATTAGTGACCAAAACCCAAAATATTACACTCATGAAGTGGCAGAATATTTAGTCGGATTGTCAGGAGCAAAACTTGTTTTAGGCTCTGCAACTCCGTCTGTAAATATCTATGCAAGAACAGATAGTGAAGATATTAAACTTTTAGAATTAAAAAACAGAGCTACAAAAAATTCCTTACCTGAAGTTGAAATTGTAGATATGCGTGAAGAATTGTTGCTTGGAAATAAGAGTATTTTAAGTAATAGTTTGTATGAAGAAATTCAGAAAACTTTGGATAGAAAAGAACAGGTAATTTTATTTTTAAATAAACGTGGAAGAAGCTCTTTCGTTTTTTGTAGAAGTTGCGGTTATGTTCAAAAATGCGATTATTGTGATATTTCTATGACCTATCACAAAGATAATAGAAAAGATGTTTGTATTTGTCATATGTGTGGAAGAACTAAACCAAAACCTAAAATATGTCCAAATTGTTTTAAACAATCCATAAAAGAATTCGGATTTGGAACTGAAGCATTGGAAGAATATATTAAAAATACTTTTAAAGATGCTAAAGTTTGTAGAATAGATGCAGATACTTCAAAGGAAAAAGGAGTCTATGAAGAAGTTTATCAAAAGATGAAAAATAAGGAAATTGATATTCTAATCGGTACTCAGATGATTTCAAAAGGACTCGACTTTCCAAATGTAACTTTGGTAGGAGTTGTACTTGCTGATATAAGTTTAAATATACCATCATTTAGATCTGCTGAAAAAACTTTTCAGCTTTTGACACAGGTTGCAGGTCGTTCCGGTCGTGGAGAAAAAGAAGGAAAAGTTATAATACAGACATATAAACCAAGTCATTACAGCATTGTTAATTCTTCTGATCATAATTATGAAGAGTTTTTCAGAGAAGAAATAAATTTTAGAAGAAGTTTTCTCTATCCACCAAAGGCACATATAGTGAATTTTCAATTTAAGAGTAAAAGTGTTGAAAATTGTATGGAAGAATTGAAAAAAATAAGAGATTTAATTTTTGATAAATTTAAAAAAGAAATAAATTTAAAAAATATAATTATTCTAGGACCTAATCCTGATGCGATAAAATGGGTAAATATGGTGTATAGATATAATTTGACTATAAAAGTTCTAGAAGACTATGATGTCTTTAGACAATTTTTAACAGAATTAATTTTCAATAAAAAGTATTCATTTAATACTGAAAAAAATGGGAAATTAATTTTGACGATAGATTAAGGAGGAAAAATGGCATTAAGAAATGTTAGAATTGACGACGATCCTGTTCTTAGAAAAAAGGCAAGGAAAGTTGAAGTTATTGACGATAAAATAAAAAATCTGATTGAAGATATGGCAGAAACAATGTATAATTCAGACGGAGTTGGACTTGCATGTCCTCAAATAGGGATTTTAAAAAGACTTGTAACGATTGATGTTGGAGACGAACACGGATTACTTAAAATGATAAATCCTGAAATTTTAGAAAGTTCTGGAGAACAAGTTGGACCTGAAGGCTGTCTTTCAATTCCGGATGTGAGAGGTTTTGTAAAAAGACCTGAAAAAGTAAAATTTAAATATACAGATATTGATGGAAATGAACAAATTATAGATGCAACAGGACTTTTAGCTGTTTGCATTTGTCACGAAATAGATCACTTAAATGGAATTTTATTTACAGATTTAGCTTTAGAAGGAGAAGAAGCTGAAATGTATGAAAAATTGTATTATGGTGAGGCAGAATAATGAAAAAAATAATTTTTATGGGAACTCCGGATTTCGCAGTTCCACCTTTAGAAACTTTGAATGAAAATTTTGAAGTTTCTTTAGTTGTTTCTCAAAAAGACAAACTTAGAAACAGAAAAAAATTATTACCGACTCCAGTAAAACAAAGAGCATTGGAACTTGGTCTTGAAGTCATAACTCCTGATAGTGTAAAGAGTGATGAATTTTTTGAAATTGTAAAAAAAATAAATCCTGATTTTATTGTCGTGGTAGCATTTGGACAGATAATTGATAAAAGATTAATCGACTTTATGCAAGGAAAAATTTTAAATATTCACGCTTCAATTTTACCTGAATTAAGAGGCTCTGCACCGATAAATTGGGCTATTGTAAATGGGTTAGAAAAGACAGGTGTTAGTATTATGTCAATAGATGTTGGACTTGATACTGGAGATGTTTTAGATATTGAAGAAACTGAAATTTCTGATTTAGATAATGCTGAAACACTTTATGAAAGATTATCGAAAATGGGTTCAAATTTGATTGTTAAAACTATTAATGACTTTGAGAATAAATATAAAAATAGAGTTAAACAGGGAGATAAATTTTCCTATGCTCCTATGATTAAAAAGGAAATGGGAAAACTTGATTTTAATGACACTTCAAGAAATATTTTCAACAAAATAAGAGGTTTTTATAATTGGCCTAGTACATTTTGCGAATATTTGGGAGAAAATATAAAAATTCATAGAGCTGAAATTTCAAAAGAAAATCCGAATGAAAATGTTGGGACAATCTTTAAAATTTCGGATGATGCAATTTTTGTTAAAACTTTAGATGGAAGTATAAAACTTTTAGAAATTCAATTTTCAGGTAAAAAGAGAGTTTTAGTTAAAGACTATCTTCGTGGCAATTCTATAAAAGTTGGAGAAATTTTAAGATAATGAGAAAACTTGCAGTTGAAATTCTTTGTGAAATCAAAGATGAAAATTCAAATTCAACAAATTTATTAAATAAAAACACAAAAAATATTTCTGATTTAGATAGTAAATTTTTAAGAGAAATTGTATATGGGACTTTGGAAAACAGAATTTATCTTGATTATATAATCAAAAAGCTCTGTAAATTAAGAATTAAAAAGTTTAACCCATATATATTGAACGTTCTAAGAATTTCTATCTATCAGATTATTTTTATGGATAAAATTCCTGAATTTGCAATAATAAATGAGGCTGTTAATCTTACAAAAGTTTTTAAACTTAAAAAATTTTCTTCTTTTGTTAATGGATCTTTAAGAAATTTTTTAAGAAATAAAGAAGACTTTATGAAGATTGAAGTTGAGAATGAAGAGGAAGCTATCTCTATAAAATACTCTGCAAATATGGATATTGTAAAAATATTACTTGGAGATTATGGCATGGAAGAAACTATAAAAATTCTCGAAAATTCTATGTCAAAACCTCATTTTGCAATAAGAATTTCATCTTTTGAAAAGACGGAAGAAAAAGTTGTTAAGGACTTGGAAAAAGACGGATACAAACTTAATAAATCTGAAATTTCAAAACTAACTTATTTTGTAGAAAATCCGACTAATATATTGGAAACTGAAAGTTTTAAAAGTGGAGATTTTACAGTTCAAGATGTTGGAAGTATCTTAACGGGGGAAGTTTTAGCTCCAAAAGAAAATTCAAAAGTTTTAGATATTTGTTCCGCACCGGGTGGAAAAACTTGTCATCTAGCTTTTCAGATGAAAAATACAGGGGAAATTTTTGCGAACGATATTGTTAAGAGTAAATTAAAAAAGATAGAAGAAAATTGTAAAAGACTTAATATAAAAAATGTAAAAGTACTAAATTTTGACGCTTCAATTTACAAAGAGGAATATAAAGAACAATTTGACTATATACTCTGTGATGTGATTTGTTCAGGAATTGGAGTTATGGACAGAAAGCCTGAAATAAAATTATTCAGAAGTAAAGAAACTATTGATGAAATAATTGAATTACAGAGAAAAATTTTTGATAATGCAGTAGAATATCTAAAAGATAAAGGAGAGATAGTTTACAGCACTTGCTCTGTTTTGAAATGTGAAAATGAAGAAAATGTCAAATATTTTTTAGAAAAACATAAAAATTTAAAAATAAAAGAAGTTGAATTTTTGGGTAAATCAGAAAAATTTATAAAATTATTACCTGAAAAACAAAAACATAATGGATTTTTTATAATAAAATTTGTTAAAGAGAATTAAGGGATTGAAGAGTAGTCTTCAATCTTTTTTTATAAGAAAATCGACTTGAGCAAAAATTAGTAAAGCGGAAGGAAATGATTCAAGATGATGAACTATTTAAGGATAAAATAAGTCAAAAGAGAAATAACCTTAAAAATCTTGTACTATTTTATAGTGGATTAAAAAATATAGTTAGAAAAATGAATATGCAGCTTGATTGAATGACAAATATGGGGGGAAAGTGGTATAATAAAATGAATGAAAAATTGGCAAATTAGAATTTTATGAGGAGTTTATATGGAGTTTAATAGTTTGATTCCTGAATTATCAGTTTTTGATATTGTTCAGACTAAAAATTTTTATGAAGAATTAGGATTTAAAATAGAGTACGAACGACCGGAAGTGAAATTTGTTTTTATGTCTTTTCAAGATAGTCAGTTTATGTTTGAACAAATTCATGATGATGGCTGGAATACAGGGGAACTAATCTATCCTTTAGGAAGAGGAATAAATTTTTCAATATCAGTTGATGATATTGAGAAACTATATGAATTAGTGAAAAGCAAACAATTAGAAATTTACAGAGAACTGATTAGAAGTGTATATAGGGTTAACGGAATTGAAGAAATACAAATGGAGTTCCTGATTCAAGATCCTAATGGATATTTATTGAGGTTTACAAACTGATGACTCTTGATTTGAAGGGTAGGTAAACTCAGACTTGTCTCGCTAAAACAATTAAATAAAATGACAAAAAGAAAGTGCGGAATTCAACTTAAATCGAAATAATATAAAATTACGAGGAGATTATAAGATGAACAATTATATAAAATTAAATGAAGATAGATGGAATAATGTAAAAAATGACTATACTGAGCCATTGACACATGAAGAATTAGAAGAAGTTAGAAATAATCCAATTTCTGTTGCATTAACTGTTGGGAAAAAAGTTCCAAAAGAATGGTTTGAAAAAGCAAACGGAAAAAAGATATTAGGTTTAGCTTGTGGTGGTGGACAGCAGGGACCGGTTTTTGCTATAAAAGGTTATGATGTAACCATAATGTAATGTAAATATATAAATTCCAACATGAGTAATAAAATTAGGAGTATTAGTTTAAATAGAAACATATTGTAAGCAAATTAGATATTTAAAATAACTATTATACTTAGTCAAAATATAAATGCATTTTAATTGAAAATTATTATACAAATCGGTTATAATATATATTACTAAAAAAGATTTTAAGTTTTAAATTAATATTATTTTTTATATATTTTTTTGATAAAATTAGTAATATTTAAGGAGGGAAAATGAAAGCTATATTATTTGATTTGGATGGAACTTTGCTTCCTTTGGATGAAAAATTATTTGTTGATATTTATTTTACGGAATTGTCAAAAGTTTTTTCAGAGTATAATATTGAAAGTAACAAGCTTGTTGAAGCTATTTGGACCGCAACTCATGAAATAATTAAAAATGATGGGAAAAGAACTAATGAAGAGGCTTTTTGGGAGAAGTTTAAGAGTATTATAAATATTGATTTATCAAATGTTAAAGAAGTATTGGAAAAGTTTTATGCAAATGAGTTTTTTACTAAGCTAAAGAAGTGCTCGACTGAAAATAATTTAGCAAAAGTTGCAGTTAATCTTGCAAAGAAAAATGGAAGAAAAGTTGTTCTCGCTACTAATCCGGTTTTTCCTATAGATGCATTAGTTAGATTAAAATGGACAGGACTAGATATTGATGACTTCGATTATGTTACTCATTATAGTAATAGTTCTTTTTCAAAGCCAAATCCAAAGTATTATTTAGATTTATGTGAAAAATTGGATGTTGAACCGAAAGACTGTTTGATGATTGGAAATGATGAAAAACAAGATATATTTGCTGCGAGTAGTGCAGGGATGAATTGTTATTTAGTAACGGATTATCTTTATACTTATCCTGAATGTAAAGTAAATTGTGAAAAAGGAAGCTTTAAAGATTTAATTGAAAAGCTAAAAGTTTTATAATTGAAATATTTATAAATTAAAAAGACAACAATTTGTTTGAATGGTTGTCTTTTTGTTGTTTTTAATTAAAATTTTCAAAATTCAATCATATGGGGCTTTATGAGATCTCTCGACTACACTCGAGATGACGTAGGGGGAGATATTCTTTGAATAGTAAAAAGACGTGAATTATTTCACTATTACACAATTATTCTCTCAAATTTACTATTGTTTACAAGTAAACAAAGTTAGGGTTAGATTGACTTAGTTTCACATTGTTCAACCATACGATATATGATGCGTCGGGAGACATTCTAAAGATGACGTTCTTATTTCTTCTTAGCAATTAAGAATTTTATTTTTATTCCTAATGATTTGAATTTGTTTTCATATTCTGTTTCTATATTTTGTGGATAGTCAAAGTTTGCTAAGTCATAAGTTATTATTATTACTTCAAAACCATTTTCGTTAAAGTATTCTAAACTTGCTTTGAAAAGATCGTCGTCATCCGTTTTAAAGTGTATTTCTCCTTCTTCTATAAGTAGTTTATTGTATTTTGCTAAAAAGTTAGGATGAGTGAGTCTCCTTTTATGATGTCTTTTCTTTGGCCAAGGGTTACAGAAATTTATGTAAATTCTGGATATGGAATTTTCGCTAAAAATTTCATCTATTTTTTCTATATTTGTGGGAATTGCACGAACATTTAATAATTCTAAATCTCTAATTTTTCTTGTTGCATATACAATAGCATTTGTGTCCAAGTCCAATATACAGTAATTAATATTTTTGTTTACATCAGCAATTTCACTTATAAATTTTCCTTTTCCACAACCAAGTTCAAGATTTATTGGATTATTATTTTTAAATTCTTCATTCCATTTTCCTTTTAAGTTCTTTGCATTAAATATTACTTGGGCATTTTCTTTCATTTCCGGAACTGCCCACCATTTTTTTCTAAGTCTCATTAATTTTCCTTTCATAAAAAATTTTTTCATCATAATTATTATATCATATTTTTGAATTTTATATTTATTTTATAAAAAATTTAAAAAATTTTTTAACTACTAATAGTAATATTTTTATATCCACCAAAATATTTTTGAAAATACCACAAAACATACTATATATAGTTCAAAATAAAATTTTATTTCTATATATATTTTGTTTTGTAATGGGTATAAATTTTCGGAGGTGATTTTATTGAAGATTATAAAGAGAGATTTATCAGAAGTGTCATTTGATATTTCAAAGATAGAAAATGCAATTTATAAAGCATTTATTAGTGTTGGTGATGAAGATAAAAAGTTACTTTCAAAACGATTGGCAGAAGAGGTTTTTGAAAGTATTTTACAAGATAAGACAGAAAATTCAAGTATAAGTGTTGAAGAAATTCAAGATTATGTTGAAAAGACTTTAACTAAGAATAATCATTATGAAACTTTGAAAAGCTATATCTTATATAGAGAAAAGAGAAATTCATTAAGAAAAGAATTAAATTCTTTTAGAGAATATATTGAAGATGAAAGTTTAATTGAAGTTCTTGCTAAAATTCAAAAAGATTTTTCAACAGAAGGTTATGAGCTTGATAGATTATGTAGAAAGTTTTTGTCTTTTGTTAAACCAAATTCAACTTTGAATGAAAAAGTTGAGCTTTTGATAAAGGCATCTTCCGAATTAACTTCAAAGGAAAATCCAAATTGGGAATATATTTCTGCTAGAATTTATGCTTATAAAATTCATAATGAAATTGTAAATTATGAGAAAGAATGGCATATTGTTGATTTTAAATCAAAGATACAAGTTTTAACAAAAGCTAGTTTATATGGAGAATATATTTTAGAAAATTATTCAAGTGATGATATTGACGAGCTTGAAAAGTATATAGATAACAGTAGAGATGAGTTATTTACTTATTCATCTTTAGATTTAGTATATAAGAGATATTTAATTTGTGATTCACATAAAAAAGTAATTGAAACAATGCAAGAAATGTTTATGGGTATTGCTATGCATCTTGCAATTCCTGAAAAAGATAGAGTTTCTTTTGCAAAAAAAGTTTATGACGTGCTTAGTAATTTAAAGGCAACTGTAGCAACTCCTACAATGTCAAATGCAAGAAAGCCGTTCCATCAACTTTCTTCTTGTTTCATAGATACCGTTCCTGATACATTAAAAGGAATTTACAGAAGTATAGATAATTTTGCTCAAGTTTCTAAACATGGTGGTGGAATGGGACTATATTTTGGGAAAGTTCGTGCAAGTGGTTCAGATATTCGTGGATTTAAGGGTGTTGCAGGTGGTGTTATTAGATGGATTAAACTTGCTAATGATACAGCAGTTGCAGTTGATCAACTAGGAGTTAGACAAGGTTCTTGTGCTGTCTATTTAGATGTATGGCATAGAGATATTCCTGAGTTTTTAAATCTTAGAACTAATAACGGAGATGACAGAATGAAGGCTCATGATGTTTTCCCTGCAATTTGTTTCCCTAATTTATTCTGGCGTTTAGCAAAGGAAAATATAAATTCTAATTGGTATTTATTCTGTCCGCACGAAGTAAAGGAAGTAATGGGCTTTTGCTTGGAAGATTTTTATGGAGAAGAATGGGAGGAAAAATACAGACTTTGTATTAAAGAGCCAAGACTTGATAAAAGAATTTTAACAGTTAAAGATTTAGTTAAATTAATTCTAAAGAGTCAAGTTGAAACAGGAACTCCATTTATTTTTAATAGAGATAATGCAAATAATGCAAATCCAAATTCACATAAGGGAATGATTTACTCTTCAAATCTTTGTACTGAAATAATGCAAAATATGAAAGAAATTTTAGATGTTGAAGATAAAATTTTACAAATAGATGGAGAAGATCATGTTGTAACTGATGTTAAAGCTGGAGATTTTGTAGTTTGTAATCTTGCGAGTTTAGTTCTTGGAAATATTGACCTAAAAAATGATGAAGAAATGGAATTTGTAGTTTCTACAATGATAAGAGCATTAGATAATGTAATTGACTTAAACTACTATCCAACTCCTTTTGCTAAAATAACAAATGCAAAATATAGAGCGATTGGATTTGGAACAAGTGGTTATCATCATGCTCTTGTAAAAAATAAAATTATGTGGCAAACTGAAGAACATTTAGAATTTATGGATAAGGTTTATGAAAAAATAAATTATTTTGCTATTAAGGAAAGTTCAAAAATTGCTGAAGAAAAAGGAAGCTATAAATATTTTGAAGGCTCAGAGTGGCAAAATGGAAAATATTTTGAAAAAAGAGATTATAATTCTAAAGAATGGATTGAACTTAAAGAAAAAGTTGCTAAAAACGGACTTAGAAATGCTTATCTTTTAGCAGTTGCTCCGACAGGTTCAACTTCAATTATTGCAGGAACTACAGCGGGTGTAGATCCTGTTATGATGAGATATTTCCTTGAAGAGAAAAAAGGTTCAATCATTCCGAGAGTTGCTCCTGATTTAACTTCTGAAACATTTTGGCTTTATGAAAATGCTCATGAAGTGGATCAAACTTGGTCTATAAAAGCTGGTGGAGTTAGACAGAGACATATTGATCAAGGACAAAGTTTAAATCTTTATATCACGACAGACTATAAGATGAGTCAAATTTTAAAACTTTTGATTTTATCTTGCGAAGTTGGTTTAAAGAGTATTTATTATATTAGAAGTAAGAGTTTAGATATTGAAGAATGCGATAGCTGTTCAGCATAGGAAGGAGATATTATGGAATTAAATAAAAAAGCTCTGTTTAATGAAAATGGAGATATTGAATTATCAAAAAGAAAAATGATAAATGGAAATACGACAAATTTAAATGATTTTAACAATGTAAAATATACTTGGACAACTGAATGGTACAGAAATGCTATGAATAATTTCTGGATTCCAGAAGAAATAAATTTATTCCAAGATTTAAAAGATTATAAGATATTGGATGAATATGAAAAAACTGCTTTTGATAAAGTTTTAAGTTTTCTTATATTTTTAGACAGTATTCAAACTGCAAATCTTCCATATATTGGAGAGTATATTACAGCAAATGAAATTAACCTTTGTCTTACTATCCAAGCTTATCAAGAAGCTATCCATTCACAAAGTTATGGATATATGTTAGATAGTATATGTTCTCCTGAAGAAAGAACAAATATTTTATATCAATGGAGAGATGATGAACATCTTCTTGCAAGAAATAAATTCATTGGAGACTTATATAATGAGTTTCAAGAAAATAAAGACCCTTACAGTTTAGTAAAGACAATGGTTGCAAATTATATTCTTGAAGGGGTTTACTTCTATTCAGGATTTATGTTTTTCTATAATTTAGGAAGAAATGGGAAAATGCCTGGCTCAGTACAAGAAATCAGATATATAAATAGAGATGAAAATACGCATCTTTGGTTATTCAAAAAAATGCTTTTAGAATTACAAAATGAAGAATCAGAATTATTTACAGAAGAAAAAGTTGCTGTATATAAAGATATGATTAAAACAGGTGTAGAACAAGAAATAGCTTGGGGAAAATACGTGTTGGGGGAAAATATTCCAGGTCTTACAATGCAAATGGTTGAAGATTATATAAAATATCTTGGAAACTTAAGAAGTACTGCTTTAAACTTTGGTAAACTTTATGATGGTTATGATGAAGAACCAGAAAGCATGAAGTGGGTTAGTGAGTATTCAGACCCAAATGCAATAAAGACAGATTTCTTTGAAGCAAAACCATCAGCTTATTCAAAAGCAAGTGTAATAGATGATGATTTAGACGATTTATAAAATACAAAAAAACTACTTTTTTGATTTTTCAATTAAGTAGTTTTTTTTTCAAAAATTTGATTTTAGCTATTGCAAAAATAAATTAATAGTAGTATAATATTAACACAAATAAGAATTATTTGCATTAAAGAAATTTTAAGGAGGATTATTTATGAATATAAAATTGAAAAAAATTATTTCAATTATTATGATTAGCTGTATGTTTTTAGTTGCTTGTTCATCAAATAAAGATGAAAAAAATAAAGAGCAAAAGACTACAGAACAAAAAGGAAATAAGAAAGTTATTTATACAACATTTTTTCCTGTAACAGATCTTACGAAGAGAATTGTTGGAGATAAAATGGAAGTTAAAACAATAATAAAAGGAAGTCAAGAACCTCACTCTTTTGAACTTAAAGCAGGAGATATGCAGGAAATTGTAAAAGCGGACTTAGTCATTTACAACGGTGCAAATATGGAGTCATTTATTTCTTCAATTGAAGAAGCTGTTAAAGACAAAAATAAATTTTTAAACCTTTCACAAGGATTGACTTTATTAGAGAGCGGAGATGGATTGGAAGAGGAAGCAGAACATGAAGATGGAGACAAACATGAAGATGAACATGGACATGGACATAATCATAAACACGGACATGATAAAACAAATCCACATACATGGCTTAGTGTAAAAAATGCTATTATACAACTTGACACTATTTATAAAAAAGTTTCTTCTATAGATCCTGAAAATGAAGCCTATTACAAAGAAAATCTAAAAAAGGCACAAGATGAGTTTAGAGCTTTAGATAAAAAATTTGAAACAGAACTTTCTAAAGTTAAGAGTAAACAAAAATATTTTGTTGTAAGTCACGCTGCTTTTAACTATTTAGCAAATGATTATGGCTTAAAACAAGTTGCAGTAACAGGTATATCACCGGAAGATGAACCATCAGCAAAACAACTTCAAAAAATTGCAGACTTTGTTAAGAAATATAAAATAAATACAATTTTCTTTGAAGGAAAGGCAACTCCAAAAGTTGCTGAAACTCTTGCTAAAAACACAAATACAAAAACAGATACTTTATATACAATGGAAAACTTGACAGACGAAGAAATTGAAATGGGATATTTAAAATTAATGGAATTAAATTTAAAAGCCTTGCTTAAATCTTTTAATGAATAGGAGGAGATTATGAGTAGAAATTTAAAGAAAAAAATTTATAAAATGAACTTGATTTTAGTTTGTAGTGCAGTTTTACTTGCAAGTTGTTCAAAGAAGCAGGAAGAAAAGGAAAAAACTTCTACTAAAAAATTTGAATTTGTGGAAAAAGAAACAAATTATAAAAAAGATGAGACAACAGAAGTCTTAATTGACGCTGAAATAAAAAAGGGTGATATTGTAAGGTCTTATAAACATGGGGATCACTGGCATGTATTTACTAAAGATGGGAAAGAACATATTACCTATACAGACCCTTCAAAATTGGGAGATGGAAATTCATTATCTCTTGTCAGTGTTGTTTCAAGAAATAAATTAAGAGGTTTAAATGTAAGATCAATATTAAAACATGGAGACCATTGGCATGTTTATACAGCTGACGGAAGAGAATATTTAACTTATGAAGATCCATCAAGTATGTTTCCTAATATTACTGTAGGAACTTATGTAGGTTCACATAATTCACACAGAAATAGAAGAAATTCAAATAACTATTCACATGCAAATATTATTGAAGAGAAAAAAGATAGGGTTGTAAAAATTTTAAGACATGGAGATCATTGGCACATTTATACTGCAAGTGGTAAAGAATATATTAGCTACACAGATCCAACTTCAAAATATCCTGATGCGGAAGTCGGAGAATATCAAGGAAATCATGGAGATTCACAGAATAATACAGAAAATGAAAAGCCAAGTGAAAAACCTAATGTTCCAAGTGCTAGTGAGAAATTATATGAAGCTAGAAAAAATTTAAATATAGTAAATGTTTTAGGAAAAAATCCTGTTGACAGATATGATATAGTAAAGATTTTAAAACATGGAGATCATTATCATATTTATGACTCAAAAGGAAATGAAGGAATAACATATACAGATCCAAGATCACTTTATCCTAATGCTGAGTTTGGAGAATATAAGGGAAATCATGGAGATGAAAACAAAAAACCATTTGAATGGCCAAAAGGTGTGACAAAAATTGTAGATCATGGAGATCATTGGCATTTATATATTGGAGATAAAGAGGTTGGAGTAGTTCACGAAAACCCTAGAAGCCATTATCCTGATGCAGAATATATTAAAGAAGGAAGCGACCATTCAGATATAGGTGTAGATGAAAAAGAATTGTTCACTTATGAAAGTGTAAAGGCAGAAATAAAAGACAAAGTAATCCCATATCTTGATAGTAACCTCAGAGCGATGAGACATTATGGAGATTTGGATACAACATTACCTGTTTATGGTTCAAATGGAGTGAAAAAAGGAATATTTTACTGGTTACATGGAGGTCACTACCATGCAATAACTATAAAACAAATTATTCAAAATGCAAAAGCAGGTCAATATGGTGATTGTACGGCAAGAGAAATTGTAGCTGCTTTAAAATATATAATTCAAAATCCTGATAAAGAAATTGAATCAAAAGTAACTGTTGATAGAGAAGAAGTAGTAAAATATCTTATGAAAGTTTATAATCTAAAAGACAGAACGGATGTAAATATTATTGGAGATATTGCTTATGTTTATATAAATGATGAAACTTTAACATTCAGTTTAGCAGATTTTGAAAAGGTAAATGGAGAAATTAGATATAAAAAGAAACTACCAGAAGCACCAAAAAAAGCTAAAAAAGATAATGAAGATTATGTGGATGAAGAAGATACAAAAGATTATTCAGGTTATGAAGAAGAGAAAAATAAAATAACTAAAAAAAATAGTGAAGAATCTAAAGAAAAAATAGTTGAAGAAAAATCTGCAGAAAAAAATAACTCTGTTCCAAAGGCTGAAGATAAAAAAGTTGATGATAAGAAGGATGTAGAAAAAACAAAAACAGATAAACCAATAAAATCTGAAGAAAAGAATAAGGAAAAGGAAAATAAAAATAATTAGTTTTATAATTTAATAAATTTTCTAAATTTAAAATCACTCAATTATAGAGTAAAATCTGTATTGAGTGATTTTTTGCAAATGAATAATTATATTTTAAATAAAATTTTTTCTAAATATGTTTATAAATTATGTTTTATGTGGTATAATATATTTGTAATCAATTAGCACTCAAGTTAATAGACTGCTAATAACTTTAATAGGAGGGATATTATGAAATTAAAACCAATAGGAGATAAATTAGTTATAGAAATGGTTGAGGTAGAAGAAAAGACAAGTTCAGGTATAGTTCTTCCTACTTCTGCAAAAGAGGCACCAAGTGTTGCTAAAGTTTTGGCGATTGGTGATGAAATTTTAAAAGATGAAGATAAGAAAGATTTAATTAAAGTTGGAGATAAAATAATTTTCTCAAAATATGCAGGAACTGAAGTTAAACTTGATAAAAAAGAATATATTGTTGTAAAAATTGCTGATGTTTTAGCAGTTGTTGAAGATTAGGAGGTTTTTAAATGGCTAAAGAAATTAAATTTAATGAAGAAGCAAGAAAAGGAATGGAAGCTGGTATTAATAAACTTTCAAACACAGTTAAAGTTACACTTGGACCTAAAGGAAGAAATGTAGTTTTAGATAAAAAATTCGGTTCACCACTTATTACAAATGACGGTGTTACTATTGCAAGAGAAATTGAATTGGAAGATCCTTATGAAAATATGGGAGCTCAACTTGTTAAAGAAGTTGCAACTAAGACAAATGATGTTGCAGGTGATGGTACAACTACAGCAACACTTTTAGCACAAGCAATTATCAGAGAAGGTTTAAAGAATGTTGCAGCAGGAGCAAATCCAATGATTATTCAAAAGGGAATTAAAAAAGCAGTTGATAAAGCTGTTGAAGGAATTAAAGAATTTTCAAAACCTGTTGAAACAAAAGAAAGTATTGCTCAAGTAGCATCAATTTCTGCAGCTGATGAAGAAGTTGGAAAATTAATTTCAGATGCAATGGAAAAAGTTGGAAAAGACGGAGTTATCACTGTTGAAGAATCCAGAAGTATGGGAACAACTTTAGAAGTTGTTGAAGGTATGCAATTTGATAGAGGATATGTTTCTCCATATATGGTAACTAATACTGAAAAAATGGAAGCTGAACTTGAAGATCCATATATTTTAATTACTGATAAAAAGATTACTAATATTCAAGAAGTTTTACCTGTATTAGAACAAATTGTTCAACAAGGAAAACCACTTTTAATTATTGCTGACGATGTAGAAGGCGAAGCAATGGCAACACTTGTTGTTAATAAATTAAGAGGAACATTTAACTGTGTAGCTGTAAAAGCACCTGCTTTTGGTGATAGAAGAAAAGATATGCTACAAGATATTGCAATTTTAACAGGTGGTACAGTTATTTCAGAAGATTTAGGATATGAATTAAAAGAAACTTCTATTGAAATGTTAGGTAAAGCAAGAAGGGTAACTGTTGGAAAAGAACTTACTGTTATCGTAAATGGAGCAGGTGAACAATCAGCTATTGAAGAAAGAGTTGCTTTAATTAGAAATCAAATAGAAATAAGCGATTCTGAATATGATAGAGATAAATTACAAGAAAGACTTGCTAAACTTGCTGGAGGAGTTGCAGTAATTCAAGTTGGTGCAGCTACTGAAACAGAACTTAAAGAAAGAAAGTTAAGAATAGAAGATGCACTTGCAGCTACAAGAGCAGCGGTAGAAGAAGGTATTGTTCCTGGCGGTGGAACTGTATTGTTAAATGTAATTCCAAAAGTTAAAGCACTTCTTGAAGAAACTAATGGAGACGAAAGAACAGGTGTTAATATAATTGTTAAAGCGCTTGAAGAACCGGTTAGACAAATTGCAATCAATGCAGGTTTAGAAGGTTCAGTTATCGTTGAAAATGTTAAGAATGCTGAAGTTGGAATTGGTTTTGATGCTTTAAGTGAAAAATATGTAAATATGCTTGAAAATGGAATTGTTGATCCTACAAAAGTTACTAGATCAGCACTTCAAAATGCATCAAGTGTGGCATCTATGGTTTTAACAACAGAAGCTGCTGTTGCTGATGTAACTAAAGATGAACCAATGGGACAAATGCCTGGCGGAATGAATCCTGGAATGGGATATATGTAGAAAGTAGTTAACTTATAGCTAAATTTATGGTAAAATAGAACTTGGATAAACCAAGTTCTTTTTTTATGGAGTTTTTATGATTAAATTATTTTTTAATATTATGTTTTTAATTAGTATTTCTATTTTAGTGATACATCAAAGTTTTTATTATTATCAATTTAATAAGATTTTTAAAAAATTGAAAAATTTAAATGAAGAGAGAAATATTAGAGAAGATAGAAATTTAATTTTAGAGTATAATTATAATCTTGCACAGCTTAATTATATTTTTTGTGTATATTTTTGTGGGTTGTTGAAAAAAATTCTATATAAAAAGAATAATTTTGAATATGTTGAATAGGAGAAAGTTTTGAAAGATTATTTATTTATATACAAAAATGAAGAAAAAATTGAATATGGAAAAGTTTTAAATTCAAAATTAAACTCCTATTTTGTAAAAGCATTTAGTGATTTTGAAATTGGAGATATTTACAGAGTAAGAGTTGTAAAAAAAGTTGATGCATTACAATGCTTTTTTGTAGAACTTAAAAACGGAAAAAATGGATTTTTAGACTTTAAAGATACTATTGGTGAAGTAAAAGTTGGAGATGTAATATTTGTTGAAATTTACAAAATAAATGCAGGAGAAAAAGCACCTAATGTTTCAATGAATTTTTCTGTTTCTTCAATGTTTTCAGTTATATCTTACAAAAACAGAGAAGATATTTTGATTTCAAAAAAATTAAAAGAACATAATTTTAATTTGGAGAAGATAAAAAATATAAAATCAAATTTTTCAGTAAAGGTGAGAACAAAAAGTGTCGATTGTGATGAAGATACTTTATTGCAAGATATAAGAAAAAATGTAGAAAAAATGCAAGAAATAGTTGATTGTTTGAATAATTTACCTGTTCCGAAATTAATCTACAAAAAGGAGAATTTTTTAGAGGACTTTCTATTTGAAAATGAAAAATATTCCTGTATATTAAATGATAAAGAGTTATACAAGAGTTTTAAAAATAATAAATTTTTGAAAAATGAATTGATATATGATGAAGAATATTCTCCAAAATATGATTATAATATCGGAGTATATCTTGAGGGATTAAATAAAAAGATAGTTGAAGTTGAAGATATAAATATAGTTATAGAAAAAACGGAAGCACTTACAGTAATAGATGTAAATTCAATGAAAAAAACAAGTGAAATAAATAAAAGTAAAAATGCATTATCTGTAAATTTAATAGCAATTGAAGAAATTATTAGACAGATTTCTTTTAGGGATATTTCGGGAATAATAATTGTAGATTTTATAAATATGAAAACAAAAGAAAAAGAAATTTTAGAAGAAAAAATTAAGGAGATACAAATCTTTGACAATAAGATTTGGAATTTTCACGGTTTTACAAAACTTGGATTATATGAAATTACAAGACAAAGAGGAAAATAATGGAATTAAGAAATTTAGAAATAATTGACAATACTAATGAGGGACTTGGAGTTGCAAAAAGTGAAGAGGGAATAGTTTTTGTAAAAGGTGGACTTGTTGGAGATATTGTAGATGTTGAAATTACTCAAAAAAAGAAAAAATTTTCTAACGGATATGTTAAAAAATATTTGAAATATAGTGAATACAGAGAAAATCTATACGATGAAAAACTAACAGATATCTATCATTTTATAAATTTGAAATATGAAAAAGAGCTTGAATTAAAGAAAAAGATGTTTTTAGACAGCCTTAGAAAAAATACAGGGATAGAATTAGAAGATGTTGAAATTTTAGAAAATAAAAACAACTTAAATTATAGAAATAAAATTGAATTAAAGACAAATGAAGATTTTGAACTTTGCTACTGTGTGGATAATGGGGAAAGCAAAATAAAACTTGAAAATTGTCCATTAAGTGATGAGAGTATAAATGAATTTCTACCATTTTTACAAGCAAAATTAAAAGAATTTAAAATTAAGTCCTATGATGTAAATACCGATTATGGAATTTTAAAAAATATCAGCATAAGGTCAAATTTCAATTCTGAAATTATGATTACAGTTGTTGTAAAAAAAGATATAAAAGAAGCTCAAAATTTTGTAAAAAGTTTAAGTGAATATGAAAAATTAGTAATAGGATATATAAATATAAACCCTAAAAAAGCAAGTATAATTATGGGACAAGAAAGTAAATTAATATTCTTAAAGAAAAATTTTACTGATAAAATAGGAAAATATGAATTTAATATTTCCCCAAAGAGCTTTTTCCAAGTAAATAGATTTCAAACTGAAAATTTATATAAAATAGCCAAAGATTTTTTAGGAGAAAATAAAGACAAAAATCTGTTGGATTTATATTCCGGAATAGGAACTACAAGCATATATTTTTCAGAAAATTTTAAAAAAGTAATTGGTGTAGAAGTTGTAAAAGATGCAGTAGAAGACGCTAAAGAAAATTTAAAACTAAATGATGCGAAAAATGTTGAGTTTCAATATGGCAAAAGTGAAGAAAAAATTGAGGAAATCTTAAAAAATAATAATATTGATATAATTTCCGTAGATCCTCCACGAAAAGGACTTGATAAAAAAGTTGTAGATACTATTATCAAAAGTGATATCAAAAAAGTTGTATATGTAAGTTGTAACGGAGCAACATTGACAAGAGATTTAAAGCTTTTTATTGACGGTGGATTTGAATTAAAGAAAGTAAAATTATGTGATATGTTCAGTAAAACAGCACATTGTGAAGTGGTAGTTGAGATTGAGAAAGGATAAATAAATGGAAAGAAATACAAAAATCAAAAAAGGGGATAGTTATAACATATGTGGAAATGAATACAAGATTCTTAAAGTGATTGGTGAGGGTGGAAATGGTAGGATTTACGAGGTTGAAAATAATCAAACTAAATATGCTTTAAAAATTTTTAAAGAAAATAATAAAGCAAATAATAAAGCAAATAATAAAGAAAATAATAAAGAAAATAATAAAAAAAATAAAAAAAAAGAACGCTTTAAAAAAGAAATTAATTTTTGTGAAAAAAATAAACATAAAAATATAGTTCAAATATATGCTAGTGATGAAATTAATGGCGAACTTTGCTATGTTATGCCACTATATGAAATGAATTTTGCAGAGTTAATAAAGAAAGGAATTAGTCTTGAAAAGGGGTTTAATTACATATTTAATATTTGTAATGCACTTGAGTTTCTTCATAACAAAAATGTAATTCATAGAGATTTAAAACCAGAAAATATTTTGGTAAATGGTGAAGAATTAGTATTAGCAGATTTAGGAATTGCTCACTTTGAAAATTCAAATATAACTACAAAACAAGATTTACTAGCAAATAGAGGATATTCTGCTCCAGAGCAAAAAATAAAAGGACATTCAAAAGAAATAACTACTGCAGTTGATATTTTTTCTCTAGGATTGATTATAAATGAAATATTTACTGGCAAAAAACCAGAAGGGTCTAATTTTACTTTAGTATCTGACGTATATCCTTGGTTAATAGATATTGATGAACTAGTAGAAAGATGTATGCGTCAAAATCCGAATGAGCGACCAACTATTAGCGATATTTTGTTTGAAATTAAGTATATTAATAATAAGTTAAAAATTGAATCAAATGAAATTAAAGAATATTTAGAAGATGAATTCGAGGAATTAAACTTAATTCAAAAATGTAATAATGAACTAAAAAATATAATGATAAAACAAATCATAAAAGACTTCTTGACTGCAAAATATTTTTTGCAATTTAAAAGTAAAGAATTTTTAAATGAATATTATTATAATTATAATTGTAATATCAAGTATAAACTTGATGAAAATTTAAGAATAGAATATATGAAATATTTATTAAAAGAAGAGTGTAAAAATAAATTTTTATATGAGAGTAAGGTATATAAGAATGGTAAAACATATGAACCATTAAACTTGAATAATAATAGTGAAGACAAAATTATATACAAAAAATTTCAAAGTTTTTTAAAAAAGAATTTTATTGTTGATGGCGAATTATTAAAATTATATAGTAGCTGTTGTAATAATCATTGTGAAGAAATACTTAAAGAGTTAGATAATATTCAAGAAAAAGTTTCTAAATTAGATTGTGTTGCAATGCATTATATTATTAATCATATTATTAATATTATTGATATTAATAGTGATTACGATTTGCTTGAATATGGGATTTTAGTAAACTGGGAAAAAACTATATTTTCTGAAGATATAATTAATATTAATAAAGAACAATTAAGTCAACTAAATCAAGAATATAAGGAAATGGATAATATTTTGAAAAAATTTAATGAAAAATATAATTCTATTGTAACTAAAAAAGGCGACAGCTTTGTTGTTAGATTTGAAGACAAAAAATCATATATTGCATTTAAGAAATATGCTTTAGAATTATCTAAACCATACTATATTTTTGAAGGAGATGTACTTGATCTAATTAAAATAGAAAAAGAATATGAAGGAATTATAGAATTAAAACCATGGGATTCATTTGATGTAAAAAATGTTTTGGCTAAGATTATGGGATTTAGAGATGATTATTAATTTTAAAATAGTACTATATATCATTTAAAGTTATGATTGAAGTTTAAATTGTTATATAGTAAAAAATTGAATAATAATTATTAATGGAGTATTTATGGATAATTTAGGTCTTTATCAATTTGTAAATAAGTGGAAAGATTATATTACTAATGTAAGTGAATATGAATTTAAGAAAAATTTTAATAAGATGTTTGAAGAATATCGAAAATTAGATATTTTTGAAAATTCTGGTTTGCATTTTTCAAAGAATTTCTTTAGAAAAATTAAATCTCATATTAAATTAAAATATGTTATAGAGCATTATTTAGATTTAGCTGCTCTTACATCAATTTTACTAATTAAATTTAAAGGTTTTAAATATTGTAGAGATATAAAAGAATATCGCTTATGTATTGATTGTATTTTTACTCATATTCTCAATGTTTTAAGGATGAATCCTTTTTCAATTGGAAAGAAAATAAATGAAATAAAAATAACTTCAAATAATGTTGGTTATAGATTTCCAAATGAAGAGCTTAAAGAGATTGAACAGAATATTTTTATAAATATAAATGGTGATGTTTGTATTTCAAATTATTTTTATTGGAAGAAACAAAGTGAAAGTACAACTATAAAAAATTTTAAAATTGACGAGGAAAAAGTCAAAGAAATTTTTAAGTTAATTTCTTTGTTTTTAGAAGAAAGTTTTGTTTATTACAGTTTAGAATATTCAAGTGAAATCGGATATTGGCAAATGGAACTTACAGATTCAAATTATGAAGGTTATAAGTATGAAAGTAATCTAAGGTATAATATAAGAGTTAATGGGGAAAGTCTTTCTGAAAAAATTAGAGAAATTTTGAATTATGATAATTTAATTTTATTTGATAATTGTGAGTATGATAAAATTAATAGAATTCAGTTGAATTATAAGAAGGTTAAAAACGTAAATAATAAAGATTTTGTATATACTGAAAAACTTATTTTAGATAGGGATAGCAATTCTATTGAACATACTCAAATAAGTGATGATGTAAATTATTATATGAAATTAAATGTAAATAAACATTTTAAAAATTTATTAGAGAACTTATATTCTCCCAATATGCTTGAAAGTAGAGAAAAAAATGATAATTTTGTTGAAATTCCTAACGAAAATAGAGATTATGAGATGATTGTAGATTTTAAAAAATCTCCTAGAAAAGTTATTAAAGGCTCTTATGATAAGGAAGGACTTCCTTATGAATGGAAAGAAATCATTGAAGAAATTAAGAGTTTTATGATATATTTTTATAAAATTGAAGTTTTAAGTAAGGATTTTTATGATAAGCCAAGACGTGAGTATGGAGAATTAATTTATTGCAAAGTTGAATTTAGAAATTCATATAAATACTATTATTATATAACTACAGATGATTCCATCAGTGAGGGAGATTATGTTTTAGTTCCTGCAGGAGATAAAAACAGAGTGGAAATAGTAGAAGTTAAAAGTGTAGAATATTTTAAGGAAAAATATGTTCCTTATCCACTTAATAAAGTAAAACATATTTTAAGAAAATGTACTGAGGATGAATTAGATGACGAATATTAAATTTTAGATTTTTGTAAATTTGTGGTTAAATTGAAAGGAGATTTTATAATGAATAGTAAATTTGAAAAGATAAAAGTTCTTGAAAGTTCAAATACAAAAAAGGAATTGG
>ERZ773263.441-NODE-441-length-29094-cov-7.513895_pt1 | contig 29094 bp, 32 predicted proteins | sample MGYA00511076_ERZ773263 | MGnify/ENA primary metagenome ERZ773263 (study PRJEB29015, sample SAMEA2738155) | human oral metagenome | biome: human oral; feature: human-associated habitat; material: saliva | place: China | collected 2195 ... | reverse complement strand
AAAGAAGGAAGATTATGTACGAATATTTTAAAGGAATCATCAGCAAAATTACAGCTAAATATATTGTATTGGAAGTCAACTCTATCGGCTATATTCTTCATGTGGCCAACCCTTATGCTTACTCAGGACATCTCCATCAGGAAGTTAAGGTCTATGTTCACCAAGTGGTGCGAGAAGACGCGGAGCTCCTTTATGGCTTTGCGACTGAGGAGGAGAAGCAACTCTTTCTCAGCTTGATTTCGGTTTCGGGTATCGGCCCAGTGTCTGCTCTGGCAATTATTGCGGCTGATGATAATGCGGGCTTAGTACAGGCCATTGAGCAGAAAAATATCACCTACCTGACAAAGTTTCCTAAGATTGGCAAGAAGACAGCTCAGCAGATGGTGCTGGACTTAGAAGGCAAAGTAGTGGCGGCAGGCGGCCCAGCAGAAAGTAAGGCGCCCGTCCAGATTGTGGATAATCAAGCGCTGGAAGAAGCCATGGAAGCCATGCTGGCTCTGGGCTACAAAGCTGCGGAACTTAAGAAAATCAAGAAATTCTTTGAAGGAACAACGGATACAGCAGAAAACTATATCAAGTCAGCTCTTAAGATGTTAGTGAAATAGAAGGAAGATATGACCAAACGTTGCGGCTGGGTAAAAATGAATAACCCCTTGTATGTGGCCTATCATGATGAGGAGTGGGGCAAGCCCCTCCATGATGATCAGAAATTATTTGAATTGCTCTGCATGGAGACTTATCAGGCTGGACTTTCTTGGGAGACTATTCTGAATAAACGCCAGGCTTTTCGGGAAGCTTTTCATTTCTATGATGCCCAGAAAATTTCTCAGATGACAGATGCAGATCTGGATAATTTGTTGGGCAATCCTGACATCATCCGTAACAAGATGAAAATTTATGCGACCAGGGCTAATGCCCAAGCTTTTTTGGCTGTTCAAAAGCAATTTGGCTCTTTTAATGACTATATCTGGTCTTTTGTAGACTTCAAAACGATTGACAATCAAATTACGAACTACAAGGAAGCCCCTACTAAGACAGAGCTGTCAGAAACTATGTCCAAGGCGCTAAAAAAGCAAGGCTTCAAATTTGTCGGTCCTGTCTGTGTCTATTCATTCCTAGAAGCAGCTGGCCTTATCAATGACCACGAAAGTGATTGTGACTGGAAGTAGAACAATGAAAACAAGAAAATTTCTCCTTATTTTTATTTATCTATATACCATTTTATTCCTAGGTGGAGGGTTGCAGCTTATTGGACAAAAATGGCTGAATTATCCAGTATATTTCCTTTTGTTTGTTTTGGGGATTTTAGCTTATCGGGAGGAATTGCAGAAGCAGCTTTCTTTGATTCTGCCTAAGAAGAAGGATTTCCTTAAGACAATTTCCTTGTATATGGTACTTGTTTTTCTCTTGACAATTGCGAGCAACCTGCTTTCAGCACTGATTAAACAGAGTCTAGGCTTGCCCCTGCAGGGACAGAATGATGCTAGTATTCAAGTTGCGCTTTTAGAAAATCCTTATCTGTTCTTACTTGTCGGTTGTTTTATTGGACCAGTTGTGGAAGAGCTCTTCTTCCGTCGCTTTTTCCTAGGTACCTTCTTGGCAAAATTCTCTAACTGGATAGGTATTGTGTTAACGACCTTTCTATTTGCTATCCTTCATATGCATAGCTGGGCATTGTCAGAGTGGGTGACAGCAATTTCCTATCTTGGTGGAGGCTTGCTTTACACTTTGCTGTATCTAAAAAAGGACAAGAATATCTGGTATCCAATTGCCCTCCATTGTTGTAACAATATTATTGCTTTCATCATTACTTTATTGTCGATAAATAAATGAAAACCTAGAAATTCCAGACCTCTAGGTTTTTTGTTATTCTCTTTATCTCCTCATTCTTCCTTCTGCATCCAAATCTTTTCCTTGATAAAGATGCGAAGCTCGTAGAAAAGCATAAAAAGGGTGGAGATGTGGAAGCCAGCCATAAAGATATGGTGGAAGTAAGCAAAGACACCAATATAAACCAAGATGGAAAAAAGGTAGAGGATGACTAAATAATGCCATTTCTTAGCCTTACTGTCTTCGATGACCTTTTTCTCTAAGCGCCCATCCTCCTTGATGAGTGTGTCAAGGCTGATATTAAACTCCCGACTGATAGCAATGAGATTTCCAATATCGGGGATACCTTTTTCGCTTTCCCAGCGGGCAATGGCGGAGCGGGAAACTTTGAGCCTTTCCGCCAAGGCCTCCTGAGTGAGTTGATTTTGTTGACGAATATCCTTGAGAACTTGAGAAATTTTCATAATGGTCTCCTTTCTTTAAATTAAAATATTTAGATGATTTCCTTTTTTTCATCTTCATTATAAAAATAATGAAACCATTTGCCAATAGCATTTTCCTAACAATCCAGTTATTCTCCATAACAGATAACTTTCCAAAAGTTTTCCACAACATGTTGACAAGTCTGTCAAGCAAGTTGGCAAACTATTTAACTTCTTAAAATGAAAATCAACTTTTTTGCTTGTTTTTGTGATAAAATAAAGCCAATTCCGAATAGTAAGGTAGGAGGTTCTATGAAAGCAGAAATTATTGCTGTGGGCACAGAGATTCTGACGGGTCAGATTGTCAATACCAATGCCCAATTTTTATCTGAAAAACTAGCGAGTCTGGGGATTGATGTCTATTTTCAGACAGCTGTGGGGGACAATGAAAGTCGTCTCCTCTCAATCCTAGAGATTGCAAAAGGACGCAGTAATCTGATTATTCTGACAGGAGGCTTGGGGCCAACAGAGGATGATTTGACCAAGCAGACCTTGGCTAAGTTTTTAGGTCGAGAGTTGAGTTTCGACCCTGATGCTGTGGAGAAGTTGGATCGTTTTTTTGCTAGCCGACCAGATTATGCTCGAACGCCCAATAATGAGCGTCAGGCCCAGCTGGTTGAAGGCTCTACTCCGTTACCAAATGCAACTGGTTTAGCTGTTGGCGGTATATTGGAAGTCGATGGAGTGACTTATGTAGTCCTACCCGGTCCACCTAGCGAGCTCAAACCCATGGTAAATAACGAGCTGGTTCCCCTTTTATCCACAGGTCAAAAGCTATATTCGAGGGTGCTGCGTTTCTTTGGTATCGGCGAGAGTCAGCTAGTAACTGTTTTGTCAGAGATGATTAATCAGCAGAGTGACCCCACCATTGCTCCTTATGCAAAGACAGGGGAGGTTACCTTACGATTGTCCACTAAGGCTCTGAGTCAGGCAGAAGCTGACATCAAGTTTGAGGCTGTGGAAAAGGAAATTTTGTCACATAAGACTTTTGAAGACCAGTCTCTATCAGAGATTTTCTATGGCTATGGGGATGACAATTCCTTGGCTCAGGTGGCTTTTGACTTGCTCAAGAGCCAAGGGAAGACAATTTCAGCGGCGGAGAGTTTGACAGCTGGCCTCTTTCAAGCGACTTTGGCAGATTTTGCTGGAGCCTCCTCCATTTTTTCAGGTGGTTTCGTCACCTACAGCATGGAGGAAAAGAGCCGGATGCTGGATATTCCGTTGTTTGACCTGGAGAAGCATGGAGTTGTTTCAGCTTTTACGGCTGGGAAAATGGCAGAGCAGGCTAGAAAGCTGACCGAAAGCGACTTGGCTGTCAGTCTGACAGGTGTGGCTGGACCAGATTCACTAGAAGATCATCCAGCTGGAACTGTTTTTATTGGCTTGGCTAGTGCTGCAGGAACGGAAACGATTAAGGTCAATATTGCTGGACGTAGCCGGCGAGATGTACGAAAAATCGCTGTTCTGCACGCCTTTAACCTAGTGCGAAGGACTTTATTAAATAGTTAATTTTTGGTATAATTAAAAGATAGCCAAAAGATATTTTAGAACAAATAGGAGAAATTAATGGCAAAGAAACAAAAGAATCTAGAAGATATTACAAAAAAATTTGGAGACGAGCGCCAAAAAGCATTGGACAACGCCCTGAAGAACATTGAAAAGGACTTCGGTAAGGGAGCGATTATGCGTCTGGGCGAGCGAGCAGAACAAAAGGTTCAAGTCATGAGTTCAGGATCTTTGGCCTTGGATATAGCCCTTGGTGCTGGTGGTTATCCTAAGGGACGTATCATTGAAATCTACGGTCCAGAGTCTTCTGGTAAAACGACTGTTGCCCTTCATGCTGTTGCTCAAGCGCAAAAAGAGGGTGGTATTGCAGCCTTTATTGATGCAGAGCACGCTTTGGATCCATCTTACGCGGCTGCTCTAGGTGTAAATATTGATGAGCTGTTGCTATCTCAACCAGATTCTGGTGAGCAAGGTTTGGAGATTGCTGGGAAATTGATTGACTCTGGTGCGGTTGATTTAGTTGTCATCGACTCCGTTGCAGCTCTTGTACCACGTGCAGAAATCGATGGCGATATCGGAGATAGCCACGTTGGTTTGCAGGCTCGGATGATGAGTCAGGCCATGCGTAAACTGTCTGCTTCTATCAACAAAACAAAAACAATTGCCATCTTTATCAACCAACTTCGCGAAAAAGTTGGGGTTATGTTTGGAAATCCTGAAACAACACCAGGTGGCCGTGCCTTGAAATTCTATGCTTCTGTACGATTGGATGTCCGTGGAAATACTCAAATCAAGGGAACTGGTGATGCTAAGGATACAAATGTTGGTAAGGAAACCAAGATTAAGGTCGTGAAAAACAAGGTGGCTCCGCCATTTAAAGAAGCCTTTGTGGAAATCATGTACGGAGAAGGAATTTCTAAAACTGGTGAACTTATTAAGATTGCAACAGACTTAAATATCATCAAAAAAGCAGGTGCTTGGTATTCTTATAATGATGAGAAGATTGGTCAAGGTTCTGAAAATGCCAAGAAATATTTGGCTGATCACCCAGAAGTCTTTGACGAAATCGATCGTCAAGTCCGTGTTCGTTTTGGCTTGATCGAAGATGATCAAGAAGGAGAAGCAACTGCGACTGAAACTGCAGGAAAAATCACTGAAAACATTGAAGAAGTAACCCTTGAACTAGACGATGCTATAGAGATCGAGGAATAATTTTTCCAAAATAGGTCGCAAGACCGATGGTTTTTATGGTATAATAGACTACGATAGTAGTATCGGGTAGTGAAAGGAGTCCTTACATGATTACAATTTACACAGTTTCAAGTTGTACAAGCTGTAAGAAAGCAAAGACCTGGCTTAATGCCCATCAATTAACTTATAAAGAACAAAACCTCGGTAAAGAGGGAATCACAAAAGAAGAAATTTTAGATATTTTGACCAAAACTGAAAATGGCGTTGCAAGCATTGTCTCTTCTAAAAATCGCTATGCAAAAGGTCTTGGTGTTGATATTGAAGATTTAAGTGTGAGTGAAGTGATTGATATTATCATGGAAACCCCACGTATCTTGAAAAGCCCTATCTTGGTTGACGATAAACGCCTCCAAGTTGGCTATAAAGAAGATGACATTCGTGCCTTTCTTCCACGTTCTGTTCGTAACGTTGAAAATGCAGAGGCGCGTTTGAGAGCAGCTCTATAAAATAGCCCATTATAAAGAAAAAAGGAGTCTGAACAAGCCGATTTGCTAGTGGTAGTGAATGGGCGAGTTTTCAGACCCTTTTTACTTTACGAATCTAGCGTTGACAGGAGTTATGAGTGTGGTAAAATAGGCGTAGGAGGCTAAAAAATGAAAAAGATAGTGCTATTGTTAGGCCTTGTTTTACTTACACTGACGGCCTGTGGTCAGAAAAAATCACATACTGCTTCGTCCGCTTCAACTTCTGAGGATAAGTTGGATACAACCTTGCCGATTATTTCAAATGCGGAAAAGAACACAGTAGTAACAAAGACCTTGGTCTTTCCAAAAACTGAGAATGGCTCACAGCAAAAGCAGGTAGTGACTTATAAAGACGAGCAATTTTTAAGTTTAAGTATAGAGCAGGTTAGTCCAAATGCGGATGATTTAAAGCAAGCGATAAAGGAATATGGTGTAGAAGAAGCTCAAGCAGTACTCAATAGATCCTTGGAAGCAGATGAACATTATCAACAAGTAAAGGATTTGCCAGGTTTCTCTATGTCCTTACAGATTTTAAATGAGAATGAGCTCAAGCGTGTGACTAATCTGGATTTTCAAACCTTGGATGTAGATAAGGCTGCAGAAACAGAATATTTAAAAGCTTTAAAGCTAAAAGAACTGCTGAAGATGAATCCAACTCAGTATGTTGAAAATCAACTTTTGAATGGCGCAAAAGAAGAATAGTAGAAGACCGTCATTTTTGCTTATTTTATGGGCTGATATTGATTTGTAACATTTGTGAAAAGATCTGAAATATGGTATAATGATAATATTCTAACGAAAGAGGGTGTAATTGTGGGATTTACAGATGAAACAGTACGTTTTAATCTCGACGATTCAAATAAAAAAGAGATTAGCGAAACGTTGACGGATGTTTATACATCGCTGAATGAAAAAGGCTACAATCCAATCAACCAAATCGTTGGGTATGTTCTCAGTGGGGATCCTGCGTACGTACCTCGTTATAACAATGCTCGCAATCAGATTCGCAAATATGAACGCGATGAGATTGTTGAAGAATTGGTTCGTTATTATTTGAAAGGGCAGGGCATCGATCTTTAATGAGAATTATGGGATTGGATGTGGGCTCTAAAACAGTAGGAGTGGCTATTAGTGACCCTCTTGGGTTTACAGCTCAAGGTTTGGAAATTATCCAGATCAATGAAGATCAGGAAGAGTTTGGCTTTAAGCGCCTTGGTGAGCTTGTTGCCGAATACAAGGTTGATAAGTTTGTTATTGGTCTTCCTAAAAACATGAATAATACTAGTGGTCCCCGTGTGGAAGCCAGTCAGGCCTACGGAGCTAAGGTGACAGAGTTGTTTGGCTTGCCGGTTGAGTATCAAGATGAGCGCTTAACAACAGTGGCAGCTGAGCGGATGCTAATTGAGCAAGCAGATGTTAGTCGGAACAAACGCAAAAAAGTGATTGACAAATTAGCGGCCCAGCTGATTTTACAGAATTATTTAGATAGAAATTATTAGAAAGATTGAGGGATGATGAATATGGCACATGATCATAACCATGACCACGAACATGAAGAGCGCGAATTGATTACTTTGGTGGATGAGCAAGGCAATGAAACCTTGTTTGAAATTCTCTTGACCATTGACGGTATGGAAGAATTCGGGAAAAATTATGTCCTTCTTGTACCAGCTAATGCTGAAGAAGATGAAAATGGTGAAGTTGAAATTCAAGCATACTCATTCACAGAAAATGAAGATGGAACTGAAGGTGACCTTCAGCCTATTCCAGAAGATGCTGAAGAAGAATGGAATATGATTGAAGAAGTTTTCAACAGCTTCATGGAAGAGTAATAGTATTTCTGCCTTTGTCAACTAAAAAAGCAAGGCAAATCTAGAGACTGCCTCAGTTCGCTCAATGAGCGAGGCTGGTATAGATGTCCTGGATATATTTATTTCGTTCTGGTTAAAAGGAACGGATACCTAAATTTGTTAAACAGATAGTTTATTGTTAACTCGGAGTCTCAAACGTAAGCTATATGATTAATTGAAAAAAGAGAGCTGGTTGATCATTCACTCGGCTCTCTTTTTACTAGGAGTAAAGATGGAGAAGATAGAAAACTGGCTGGACAGCCGAATCGGACTAAATTTTCGAACAGGGCTTGGGAGAATGGAGCAGGCAATCCGTTTGCTGGGTTATCCAGAAAAAGCCTACCCAACGATTCATGTAACTGGAACGAATGGTAAAGGATCGACAGTAGCCTTTTTGCAAAACTTATTTGACCAACATCAAAAGAAGGTTGGGACTTTTACCTCGCCTCATATGGAAACTGTTCATGATCGGATTTGCTTAAATGGGAAGCCGATTTCGGAGAGTGATTTCTCTAGGTTGGGTGAGCAAGTGCGCAAGATGGAGCAAAACGCACTGTTGCCCCAGGATCAACTCTCTTATTTTGAAATCCTCAGTTTAATCGCCTTTTTGTATTTTGCAGAACAAGAGGTGGATGTGGCCTTGATTGAGGTGGGGATAGGTGGTTTGCTAGATACAACGAATGTCATCACAGGAAGTGTCTCAGTCATTACATCGATTGGTCTTGATCATCAGGAGACCTTGGGAACGACATTTGAGGAGATTGCAGAGCAAAAAGCAGGGATTTTTAAAGTAGGCAGTCCTGCTGTTATCGGTCCTTTGCCAGAAGTTGCACGACAAGTTTGTCGAGAGCAGGCAAAGGAGTTGAATATCGACTTATATGAGTATGGCCAAGATTTTTCTCTCGAGAACAAGGAACTTCGGGCTCGTGACTTCTCTTGGCTAGATGTAGAATTGGGCTTGTCAGGGACCTACCAAGAAGAAAATGCGGCTGTGGCTGTGGAAGCTTTTCTTTTATTTATGGAGCGTCAGTCATGGAATCTAGATCTGAGTTTAGTAAAAAAAGCTTTAGCTCAAACTAGCTGGGCAGGCCGTTTGGAAAAAATCTGCGATGGCATTTATTTAGATGGAGCCCATAATCTTCCTGCAGTTGAGCGCTTGGTTGAGTTTATTAAGCAAGAAAAGGACAAAGAAGTTTTGATCTTGTTTGGGGCTTTAAAGCGAAAAGATTATTCGGAAATGCTTCATTATTTACAAGAGGAACTACCTCAGGCAAGTTTATTTCTGACTAGTTTTTCATATGGTGAAACAATAGGCGAGCAAGAAGCAGGGCAACTTCCCTTTATCAGGGATTATAGAGATTTTCTAAAAGACTATTTGCAGGATGATAATCCTCATCGTTTATTGTTTGTAACTGGGTCTCTCTATTTCATTGCGGAGGTACGTCAGTTTTTAAAAGGAGAGATAAATTGACGGTTGGAAAAGGTCTTTGTTATAATGAGGATGGAACTAGCAAAAAGTAGGCAAAACATACTTCTGTGCCAGCTCTAAAAACCCCCTATGATAAAAGGAGGAAGGATTATGACTTTTTCAAAAAAAGCGACGATTTTATCCCTAACAGCTATAGTAGCTTTTGCTTTGGCAGCTTGTAGCAATGGCAATAATCAAACTCAGCCCTCTCAAGCCAGTCAAGCTAATTCTTCAGTGTCTTCAAGTTCGACGTCAACTTCAACTTCTGCTTCAAGTTCCAGTAGTGCAACGGCTTCGACCTCTTCTTCGTCAGCAACAACCGCTGCAAGTACAGAATTGGACGGAACCTATACAGCTACGCATGAAGGCGATCAATTGACCTTGACGATTTCATCTGGTAAAGGAACCTTAACTACCTTGGAGCGAGATGGCGAGAAAGAAATCGAACAAGTTGAAATTGATAGCACAAATCAGCGAATGATTATTGGAGACGATGTTCATCGCTACTATATCAATGGCAATCAGCTGACTGTTGAAGATATTGATCAAGAGCAGGATCAAGATGACACAATTGTCTTCACTAAACAATAAGGCTTCACAAGACTGGGTACTCCAGTCTTGTTTTTTTATATCTATCAGAAGACCAGTCTGTTTTTGCTTGATTTATTGAGAAGGCCCCGCTATACTTAAATATAAGAAAATTGAGGAGTAGGTGTGTGAGAAAGTTTCGCTTATTGATGTCAAAATATGGTTTCAGCATCATTGTCATGCTACTGGAACTCTTCTTTATATTTTGGCTTTTCTTTTATTTAGGTGAAATTAATAAGGATTTATGGATTCTTGTAGTCACCTTATTAACAGTTGGTACGATTTTTTCGATTGTCAATCGTTCTATGACACCTGAAAGCAAAGTAACCTGGCTTTTGGTTACTTTTATCCCAGTTGTAGGGCCTCTGATTTATCTCATGTTTGGAGAACGCAGGCTGTCTCGGAAAGAAATGAAGCAATTGCGTAGCATGGACTCCATGAAGTTTCGTGAGGACAATAGCTATGAGCTGAGATTGGACCTGAAAAAGAAAAACAAATCAGCTTTTGGGATAGTTAAGTCCTTGCTTAGTATGGACCATAATGCGGATGTTTACGATGGGACTGCGTCTCAGTATTTTGCTCTGGGAGAAGATATGTATGCTGCTATTTTAGAAGACCTGAAATCAGCAGAAAAATTCATCTTTCTGGAATACTATATTATCGAAGAAGGCAAGATGTGGAATAGTATACTGGAGATTTTGAAGGAAAAGGCTGCTCAAGGAGTAGAAATCAAGCTCCTCTATGATGACATCGGCTGTATGGCGACTTTACCAGGAGATTATACAGAAACTTTACGTTCCTTTGGGATTGATGCACATAAGTTCAATAAGGTGATCCCGCGTATGACGGTGGCCTACAACAACCGAGATCATCGTAAAATTCTAGTGATTGATGGTCAGATTGGCTACACGGGTGGTATCAATATGGCTGACGAATACATTAATCATATTGTCCGCTTCGGCCATTGGAAAGATGGTGGGATCCGCTTAGATGGTCGGGCCGTTAAGGCGTTGACCAGGCTTTTTCTAATGAATTGGTACATCAACCGAGGTGAAATTACGGATTTTGATAAGTATCATTTAGAAAACAAAGCAGTAGAAGGCGAGGGGCTCTATATTCCATATGGGAGTGGACCTAAGCCTATGTACCGAACACAGGTCGGGAAAAATGTTTACCAGAATATTATCAGTCAGGCAACGGACTATGTCTATATCACCAGTCCTTATTTGATTATCGACTATGACTTAACTGAAAATATAAAAAATGCTGCCATGCGGGGAGTGGATGTTCGGATTGTCACGCCTTATATTACAGATAAGAAGCTTATTCAACCGATCACCCGAGGATCTTATCGTGAGCTTTTAGATGCTGGGGTGCGCATTTACGAATACACACCGGGCTTTGTTCATAGTAAGAATGTGATCGCGGACGATGAACTAGCAGTAGTAGGCACCATAAACTTTGACTACCGTAGCTTGGTCCATCACTATGAGAATGCTGTGCTTTTATATAAAGTACCTGCTTTAGCAGACATAAAAGCCGATTTTGAAAATATTTTTGAGGTGTCAACAGAGGTTCATGACGGTATCTTTAAGTCTACTTGGTACCAAAATCTTCTGAAAGAGATCGTTCAGCTTTTTGCGCCAATGCTTTGATCATGATAAACCTAATGAGAAGGATTTGTTTTACTCTATTGAGGATACAAATTTCCTTCTCATTTTTTTACGAATAAAAAAGTAAAAGGAATTTTTCATGAAATTAGAGTTTGTTCAAAGAAAAGCAGAAAGGCCGTTTTCAAAAATCTACCTAAGATTTCGGGAATTAGAAACCTTGGCAAAGTCTAAAGCGACCAAAGACAAGCAGGTCTTAAAGCTAGAAGTAGATTCTGCCAAGTAGGCCAATCTTTTGAGAGGTGTGTAAAAGGAAAACTGACAGACAGAAGACTTTTTGATATACTAGTAAAGACTATATTGAGGAGAGTTATTATGTTTGATGAATTCGACAATCAAGAGGCAGAAGTGCAACTTGAAGCGAAAATAGAAGAAAAAAAAGAACAAGAAATTCAGCCAGAAGAAGCGAAAGCAGGAGTACAACTTCAAGAAGAAAGCTTGAAGCCTGCGAGTATTCCTTTTGGGCATTTGCTACTCTGGAGTTTCATAGCTAGCTTCTTCAGCGTGGCCAATCCCTTATTTGCCTCGTTGGCGACAAATCTACAGACGCAAAATCTATATGCAGGCTGGGTAATGACCCAGGGCCAAGTAGCTTACGGTCAATTTTATGGTACGAGTGGCATGTTGTATTATGTGATAGCATGGTTAGGGAATCTCTTTATGGGAAGTCTTCTTTTTGCTGTCCTGCAATTTTTAGCACTCTTTATAGCTGGAATTTTCCTTTTTCAGTTTATCTATCAAATGACTGGAAAAAAGGTTCTAGCTCAGCAACTGCTTCCGCTTTTTTATCTCTTGGTCATAACTCTTGGTTTTGGTGGCCTCTATGCAAGTATTTTTGTCCTTCCTTTTATCATGTGGAGCCTAAATTTCTTAGCTCGCTATGTCAATGATCGAGTGGGGGATAATGGTTTCATCTTGTTGGGAGCTATTGGAGCCTTGGCTTTCATGGTGGATCCATTCACTAGTATTGTCTTCTATGGTTTAGTGTTTCTTGTTTGGACCATTTTTCATATTGCTCGTAAACGCTTGGCCCGAGGATTTTATCAATTTTTAGCTAGTTTACTTGGTTTTTCACTGGTCTTTTATCCGCTGGGATATTACACTGTTTGGAAGGGAACTTTTGGTGTAGCAATTAGCCAAGTGACGTACAGCTTTGAAAGTTTGGGCTTGCAAGTATCTAATCTTACTGCCTTACTCATAATGAGCGGACTGTTCGTAGGTCTTGGTTTTCTAACAGCCTTGATTATGGGATTGGTGTCTTCAGTAGAGAAAAATGCAAAACCTTTCCGATATTTGGGGGTTTTAGGAATTTTAACTCTGCTCCTAGTCAATATCTTTCTGCCAAGTCAGGGAAATTCCCAGTTATTGCCTATGATTCCTTTTGTGATGATTCTCTTGGCGATTTGGTTTAACAAGAATTTTTCAGAGGGACGTCATACGAGAAAAAGGCGGACTCCTTCTATTTGGAAAAATTATTTTGTTGGAAATTTATTTTTACCTGTGTTAGCGATGGCCTTTTTAGTCGCATCACCGGTTGTTCAACGCTATCTATTAGCTGGTGAGGAAGAAGCAGAACGTGCTGTGGTTAGCAAGTATATCCGTGAGGAGTCAGCTAAGGACGATAAAATCTATGCTTGGGACAGCACAGCTAGCCTCTACCAATCAACTGGCCGTCTGTCTGCGGCAACCATCTTAAGTCCTAAGTTATACTTAGATACCGAAGAGAATAAGATTTTATTAGGAAATCAGCTAGATGCGAATCTACCACGCTATATTGTGGTCAACAAAAAGGTCCCTCTACTAGGGAAAGTAAAAAAAATAATATCTTCAAATTATAAGAAAATTGGCCTAGATACTAGCCAGTTCAAGCTTTACGAGCTCAAATAACATTATCAATATCTTGTGTTTTAATTAAAAAAATTAAAAATATTACACAAGATATTGATTTTTTATTTTATAGTGTTATAATGAGTCATGTACGAACGGAGGATAGGAAATGATTACTTTAAGAGAAGAAACAGTGACCTGTATTCCTAATATTTATGTAGTTAAACGCGATGGACGGCGCGTGAATTTTGACGTTGACAAGATTTATAAAGCCTTGGTCAAAGCGGCCTGTGAAGTGACGCCCATGTCTCCTTTGCTTGAAGCCAAGCTTGAAGGAATTACGGAGAAGATTGTTGCTGAAATCACTCATCGTTTTTCTCAGGATGTGAAGATTTATGAAATTCAAAACATCGTTGAGCATGAGCTTTTGAATGCTAATGAATATGCCATTGCCAAGGCCTATATCTCGTATCGAACTCAGCGTGACTTTGATCGTTCTCAGGCAACCGATATTAATTTTACTATTGACAAATTGCTCAATAAAGATCAAACAGTGGTCAACGAAAATGCCAACAAAGACAGCGATGTTTTTAACACCCAACGGGATTTGACTGCTGGGATTGTTGGCAAGTCCATCGGCCTTAAGATGCTACCTCCTCACGTAGCCAATGCCCATCAAAAGGGCGATATTCACTACCATGATTTGGATTATAGCCCTTATACACCAATGACCAACTGCTGCTTGATAGATTTTAAGGGCATGCTGAAAAATGGCTTCAAGATTGGGAATGCAGAAGTCGAGAGTCCTAAGTCTATTCAGACTGCGACAGCTCAAATCTCGCAGATTATTGCCAATGTAGCTTCTAGTCAGTATGGAGGCTGTTCAGCTGACCGAATCGATGAAGTCTTGGCTCCTTACGCAGAGCTCAATTACGAGAAGCATTTACGAGATGCCAAGGATTGGGTACTAGCTGATAAAAGAGCTGATTACGCTTGGGAAAAAACTAAAAAAGATATTTATGATGCTATGCAGTCCTTAGAGTATGAGATTAACACGCTCTTTACCTCTAACGGACAAACTCCCTTCACTTCTTTAGGTTTTGGTCTGGGAACCAATCGCTTTGAACGGGAGATTCAAAAATCAATTCTCAACATCCGTATCAAGGGCTTGGGAAGTGAACATCGGACAGCTATCTTTCCTAAGTTGATTTTCACTCTTAAGCGTGGCCTTAATTTAGAGCCAGGAAGTCCTAACTACGATATCAAACAGCTGGCGCTGGAATGTGCGACGAAACGGATGTATCCAGATGTCCTGTCTTATGATAAAATCATTGATTTGACTGGCTCTTTCAAGGTGCCGATGGGTTGCCGTTCTTTCCTTCAAGGTTGGAAGGATGAGAATGGTGAAGAAGTCAATTCCGGCCGTATGAATCTGGGAGTTGTGACTGTCAATCTACCCCGGATTGCACTGGAAGCTGAAGGAGATAAGGATAAATTCTGGTCCTTATTTGCTGAGCGAATGGCAATTGCTAAGGATGCTTTGGTCTATCGGGTAGAGCGGACCAAGGAAGCAACGCCAGCAAATGCTCCAATCTTGTATCAATACGGTGCTTTTGGTAAACGCTTGGGCAAATATGATCAAGTCGACCAGCTCTTTACTCACCGCAGAGCAACAGTTTCACTTGGTTATATCGGTCTTTACGAAGTTGCAACTGCTTTTTATGGTGGAGAATGGGAAGACAATCCAGAAGCTAAAGAATTTACAGTGGATATTGTCAAAGAAATGAAGCGTTTGGTTGGTGAATGGTCAGACGAATATGACTATCATTTCTCTGTTTATTCGACGCCATCTGAAAGTCTGACCGACCGATTCTGCCGGTTGGATACTGAGAAGTTTGGGCTTGTTCCAGATATTACAGACAAGGAATACTATACCAACTCTTTCCACTACGATGTGCGTAAAAATCCAACACCTTTTGAAAAATTGGACTTTGAGAAAATTTATCCAGAAGTGGGGGCCTCAGGTGGCTTTATCCATTACTGTGAATACCCTGTTCTGCAACAAAATCCAAAAGCCTTGGAAGCTGTCTGGGACTATGCTTATGACCGAGTTGGTTACTTAGGTACAAATACGCCAATTGACCACTGTTACAAGTGTGACTTTGAGGGAGACTTTACACCAACCGAGCGTGGTTTCACCTGTCCAAACTGTGGTAATAGCGATCCTAAGACAGTTGACGTGGTCAAACGGACCTGTGGTTATCTAGGAAATCCGCAAGCTCGTCCGATGGTTAACGGTCGTCACAAGGAGATTTCTGCTCGGGTCAAGCATATGAATGGCTCGACTATTAAATTTTCAGGAAACGAAAACTGATTGAAACTAAATAAGAAGCGGGAGTGATACAGAACATCCGTGTGATGTATCACTCTTTTTCATTAATCATTAGGAGAAAAAATGGGAAAATATCAACTAGACGATAAAGGTAAGGCTCAAGTAAGACGTTTTCATGAAAAACATTCTACAGGAGCTAGAAATAAAAAGGCGCGAGTGACTAGCCTGCGGGAGCAATTTCTGGCAAAGGCTGGCAAGAAGAAGTAAAGTATGGTAGAGAAATGGATGTAGAATTAAGAAAACCAAGACTAGAGGATAAGGCCACTATTTTGGAAATGTTAGCAGATTTTGAAGCAACTGGTGGCCGGCGTGACGGCTTCTTTGGCAGAGCTGATTTTGTCTATGAGGATTGGCTGAAAACCATTCAGCTGGCTGAAGTTGGACTGGGTTTGCCAGAGGGTTTTGTGCCCTACATTCAGCTTGTGACTTTTACTGCGGATGGTCAGGCTGTGGGTTTTCTTAATTTACGTTTGCAGCTCAATGACCATCTGCTCCAAGAAGGTGGGCACATTGGTTACAGTATTCGTCCGTCTGCGCGTGGCAAAGGACTGGCAAAAGAGCAACTGAGACAAGGCTTGCAAGTAGCTAAAAGTAAAAATATAAAACGGGCTCTAGTGACCTGCGATAGGGATAATGCTGCCAGCCGAGGTGTGATTCTTGCTAACGGTGGAGTATTAGAAGATATTCGAGGTGGGAAAGAGCGTTATTGGATTGATATAGATTGAGGAAAGCCTATGAAGTTACGACGACCAACTTTGGAAGATAAAGACGCTATTTTAGAGATGATTGCTGAATTTAATGCTGCGAAGTCTTATATGCATGGTGGTGTGGGCTCCACATGGAAGCGGGCTAAGAATTATGAGGATTGGTTAAAGATTGTAGAGCAGCAGGAGGATGCTGAAAATCTGCCAGAAGGATGGGTACCAGCAATTCAGTTTATCTCAGTTGACGAGGAAAACCGCCCTCTAGGCTTCCTGGCATTGCGTCTCTTGTTAAATGAAAAACTCTTTATTGAGGGTGGGCATATTGGCTATTCTATCCGCCCCAGTCAACGCAGAAAGGGCTTGGCCAAGCTGCAACTAGAGTTAGGGCTGGCAGAGGCTCGAAAGAAAGGATTAGAACGAGTGCTGATTACCTGCGATGAAGACAACGAAGCCAGCCGACGCACGATTCTCTCCGCTGGCGGTATTTACGAAAATACAATCGACAGAAGTCAGCGTTATTGGATTGATATAGATTGAGGAAAGCCTATGAAGTTACGACGACCAACTTTGGAAGATAAAGATGCTATTTTAGAGATGATTGCTGAATTTGATGCTGCGAATTCTTATATGCATGGTGGCATGGGCTCTACTTGGAAGCGGGCTAAGGATTATGAGGATTGGCTACAAATGGTGAGACAGCAGGAGGATGCTGGAAATTTGCCAGAAGGATGGGTACCAGCAATTCAGTTTATCTCGGTTGACGAGGAAAACCGCCCACTGGGCTTCCTAGCATTGCGTCTCTTGTTAAATGAAAAACTCTTTGTTGAGGGTGGGCATATTGGCTATTCAATTCGACCGGGGGAACGAGGCAGGGGCTATGGGCAGGAGCAACTGCATTTGGGCCTTATAGAGGCTAAGAGAGCTGGTTTGGACTTTGCTCTGATTACTTGCGATAAAGAAAACGAAGCTAGCCGGCGAACGATTCTTGCTAATGGTGGCGTCTATGACAATACCATTCAAGGAAGCGAGCGCTACTGGATAGAGCTAGATGGAGAAGTGGCATGAACAATCCCAAACCTCAAGAATGGAAAAGTGAGGAGCTGAGTAAGGGCCGCATCATTGACTATAAAGCTTTTAACTTTGTAGATGGTGAAGGCGTCCGCAACTCCCTTTATGTCAGTGGTTGTATGTTTCACTGTGAGGGTTGCTATAATGCAGCAACCTGGTCCTTCAACGCTGGGATTCCCTATACCCAAGAGCTGGAGGAGCAGATCATGAAGGACTTGGCGGAACCCTATGTGCAGGGGCTGACCCTTCTAGGCGGCGAGCCTTTTCTCAACACAGGCATTCTCCTGCCCTTGGTCAAGCGGATTCGGCGAGAGCTTCCAGACAAGGATATCTGGTCCTGGACGGGCTATACTTGGGAGGAGATGATGCTGGAAACGCAGGATAAGCTGGAGCTGCTGAGTTTGATTGACATCTTAGTGGACGGCCGTTTTGACCTTACCAAGAAGAATCTCATGTTACAGTTTCGTGGATCTTCCAATCAGCGCATTATAGATGTGCAGAAGTCCCTTCAGTCTGGACAAGTAGTCATCTGGGACAAGCTGAATGATGGGAAAGAAAGTTTTGAACAAGTTGATCGGGATGGCCTCATCTGATCATGGTCAAGTAGATCAAAGATGTCCTATGATATAATTTTAAAAATGGTTCCTGTTATATGGAACCATTTTTTGTAAACAAATCCTTGAGACTTCTATAAAACACTCTATATTTATGCATTTTGGTTTGTTCAGGAAGCATTTGCTTTCTTTTGCTTAAGTTAATAAAAGATAAAGAGGAATTACTTTGGGGCTTTACTATGATTTCTTAAAAATTTCTTAAAAATAGGGCAGAATCTAAATATTTTTGTGATATAATAGGATAGAGTAATTATGTATAGGAAGTGTTTTTAGTATGTCTCGTAGAAAAAGCAATGGAACTACCGCTAAATCAAGACGTTTTAAAATCTTAAATGTTAGTTTATTCATCATTTATGTTTTATTAATCTCTGTCTTGATAGTTTATATATTCAGGTATAATATTTTAGCTTTTCGTTATTTGAATATTATTTCAACCTTTGTGATGATACTAGTAGCAGTTCTAGCTGCTCTTTTCATTTGGTTTAATAAGGCTCGGATTTTTACAACAGTATTATTGGTTCTGTCCTTGCTGATTGGGTCAGGAACCATGTACGCTGTCAAGGAAATGGTGGACCTGTCTACTGGTTTGAATTCTACTTCTAACTATTCTGAGTATGAAATGAGCGTTGTAGTAGCAGCGGATAGCGACATTAAAGATATAAAAAAAGTAACCAATGTTTTAGCTCCAACCAATAATGATGGCGAAAACATTGCAGCCTTAACAGAAGAACTGGCTAAGACCAAGAAAGTCCAGTTGACAGTGGATTCAGCGAGCTCTTATCTAGCAGCTTATAAGTCCTTGCTTGCTGGAGATGCAAAAGCTATTGTTATCAATAGTGTTTTTGAGGATACCCTACGAAGTGAAGATCCTGACTATGCTTCCAAAGTTAAAAAATTGTATTCTTACAAACTAACGAAAAAGGTTGAGACTGCAACTAAGAAGCATGATGTTAATGCAGATGTCTTTAATATCTATGTCAGCGGAATTGATACTTATGGTGGTATCTCATCAGTTTCTCGTTCGGATGTGAATATCATTATGACGGTTAACCGTAAGACCAAGCGCGTGCTTTTGACAACCACACCGCGTGATGCCTATGTACCTATTGCGGATGGTGGTGCAGATCAGCCTGATAAACTGACCCATGCGGGTATTTATGGTATAGATGCTTCGGTTCATACTCTAGAGAAACTCTATGGTATCGATATTCAGTATTATGTACGTTTGAATTTCACTTCCTTCCTCAAATTGATTGACCTTTTGGGTGGTGTTGATGTGTATAACGATCAAGAATTCACAAGCCTTCATGGGAATTACCACTTCAAGGTAGGAAATGTTCATCTCAATTCTGAGCAAGCTCTGGGCTTTGTTAGGGAACGGTATTCATTAACGGGTGGTGATAACGATCGCGGTAAGAATCAGGAAAAAGTCATCGCTGCTGTTATTAAAAAGCTGACCTCAACAGATGCTCTGAAGAATTACAATAGTATTATTTCAGGTTTACAAGATTCTGTTCAGACAAATATGAGCTTAGAAACCATGATGAATCTTGTGAATACCCAGTTGGAAACAGGAGGTAACTATACAGTTACATCACAAGCTTTGACTGGAAATGGGACAACTGGTCTGCCTTCATATGCTATGCCAGAAGCTGCTCTTTATATGCTGGAAGTTGATCCGGCAAGCTTGGCTCAAATGAAGTCTGAAATTCAGACCGTTATGGAAGGGAAGTAAGCCATGATTGATATTCATTCACATATCGTTTTTGATGTTGATGATGGACCAAAAACAATAGAGGATAGCAGGGCCTTGCTGGAGGAAAGCTACCGCCAAGGGGTACGAACGATTATTTCAACTTCTCATCGTCGGAAAGGAATGTTTGAGACTCCGGAAGCAAAAATTGAAGAAAACTTCAAACAAGTCCAGGAACTGGCTAAAGAAATTGCGGATGATTTGACTATTCTTTACGGGGCTGAAATATATTATACAAGTGATATTTTGGATAAGCTGGAGCAAGGAAAGATTCCACGCTTGGCAGATAGCCAGTATGCTTTAATTGAATTCAGTATGATCACGCCTTACAAGGAAATTCATACAGCTCTGAGCAACGTTTTACGCTTGGGCGTTACACCTGTCGTCGCTCATATTGAGCGCTATCATTGTTTGGAAAATGATGAAAAGAAGGTACGCGACTTGATCAATATGGGCTGCTACACCCAGATTAATAGTTCGAGTGTTTTAAAACCAAAGCTATTTGGAGACACTTATAAATTCATGAAAAAAAGGGCCCAGTTCTTTCTGGAGAAAGATCTGGTTCATTTCGTGGCTAGCGACATGCACAATTTAGATCCACGACCGCCTTATATGCAAGAGGCCTACCAAATCATTTCCAAGAAGTATGGTGAATCTCATGCAGAGCAGTTGTTTAGAAAAAATCAGGAATTATTGCTAAGAAGTGAATACATATAAGCTTCGCTCTTAGTATAGAGGAAAAGGAACATGAATAAAGAAAATCAACTAGTCGAAATTGACGTACTGTCTTTAATCAAGACGGTATGGAAAAGAAAATTTATCATTCTGTTGACAGCTTTAGTGGCAGCTGTCTTAGCTTTGGGTTATAGCCTTTTTATTGCTAAGCCCTCTTATCAAAGTACGACACGGATTTACGTTGTCAACCGTCAGCAGACAGATAATAACACTCTGACCAACCAAGACCTACAAGCAGGATCTTACTTGGTTAAGGACTATAAGGAAATCATTTTATCGCAGGATGTATTGTCTACGGTTATTTCAGAATTAAAATTACCTGGGACAACAGCTGAATTAAGCAAGTCTGTAAGTGTTTCGGTGCCTACAGATACGCGGATTGTGTCCATTACTGTCAAAAATAGCGATCCTAACCAAGCTAGCCGAATCGCCAACACCTTGCGCGAAGTGGCGGCTGAAAAAATCATTGCCGTCACCAAGGTTTCAGATGTAACGACCTTAGAAGAAGCAGAAGTTCCGAAATTACCATCTTCTCCAAATATTCGCAAGAATGTCATCCTAGGCTTCTTGGCAGGATCTATGCTGATGATTGTTATTGTCTGGATTGTAGAGATTTTAGATGATCGAGTGAAAAAGCCAGAAGACATCGAAGAAGTGATGGGAGCTACACTACTAGGTGTCATTCCAAACCTAAAGAAATTGTAAGAAAGGGATCTCATGGCAACGTTAGAAATTATTAAGAATAAATTGGCAGAGATGCACCAGGCGGAAGAATACTTTAATGCACTGAGTACAAATATCCAGTTGAGTGGTTCCGATATTAAGGTTGTATCGGTTTCTTCTGTTCAGCCAAATGAAGGGAAATCAACCATTTCCATCAACTTAAGCTTGGCCTTCGCGAGGGCAGGTTATCGCACACTCTTGATTGATGCTGATATTCGAAACTCTGTTATGACAGGGGTCTTTAAGAGTCAAAGAAAAGTAGAAGGTTTGACAGAGGTCTTGTCTGGTAACGCTGATATTAGCCGAGCTTTGGCGGACACTGATTATCCAAACCTAGATGTTTTCTTATCAGGACAGGTGTCTCCAAACCCTACAGGTCTCTTACAAGGAAAAAACTTTGAAGTCATCATGGGTGTGTTGAGAGAACATTATGATTACATTATTGTCGATACACCACCAATCGGGATGGTTATTGATGCAGCGATTATTGCTCAGCGTTGTGACGGCAGCTTCTTAGTATCAGCTTCAGGCGCAGTTAGTCGCAAAGCTGTCCAAAAAGCTAAAGAGCAGTTGGAACAAACAGGAACTCCATTCCTCGGCGTTGTTCTAAATAAATTTGATGTTAAATCAGAAAAATATGGTTCCTATGGTAATTATGGCAATTACGGGAACTATGGTAATTATGGGAAAAAATAGATTATAAGGAAGGTTACTAATGGGAGAGGAGAGAAGAGAATTTGAAAATTTCAAAATTGTTATTTTTCAAAGTCTAGCCGTTTTATTTTCAGCTTATATAGTTAGTCTTTTTAAAGAAGCAGAATATACTTCTCAGACCATTGCTATTTTATATCTTCTGCATTTCATTGTTTTTTATATTAGTAATTTCTCTTTTAAATTTTACACAAGGGGTTATTTAGAAGAATTACTGCAGACTATAAAATATAACCTGGTATTTTCAATTGCAATTACCTTTACTTCTTTTATGTTGAAAGAACCTTTTTCTATCTCTAGAAGAGGAATGGTCTACTTCTTTTTGATAAATTCACTAGCTATTTATCTGATGGATTCTTTCATCAAAAAATACAAACAGTCCATTTATTCAAGATTTAAAAATCGGAAAAAATTGTTTTTGATTACAGCAACAAGTCGATTGGAAAAGGCTTATGAACGTCTAACCTCATCTAAATACTCTACCCGGGAATTGGTAGGCGTGACTATCATGGATGATACGACATTTAGCCAAGCCCAGGTGACTATCGTTGCTCCTCAAGATATGGTAGACTTTGTAACACAAGAGGTTGTCGATGAGGTCTTCATTAATCTGCCGAGTGAAAATTATGATATCGGAGATTTGGTTTCTCGTTTTGAAAGTATGGGAATAGATGTTTCGGTCAATCTGAATGCTTTCGACTTTTTATCTCTAGGTGAAAAGCGGATTCAAGAGGTTGCTGGAATGAGTGTAGTAACATTTTCAACGAACTTTTATAAGCAAAACCATGTTATAGCTAAACGGTGCTTGGATATTGTTGGTGCCCTGTTTGGTCTTTTGATTTGCGGTTTGGTTAGTATCGTTTTGGTTCCAATCATTCGTAAGGATGGAGGTCCAGCTTTCTTTGTTCAAAAACGAGTTGGGAAAAATGGCCGTTTCTTTAAATTCTATAAGTTCCGTTCTATGAGAGTGGATGCTGAGGAAATAAAAAAAGAATTAATGGAACATAACACCATGACTGGTGGCATGTTTAAGATGGATAATGATCCTCGAGTGACACCGATTGGTCGTTTTATCAGAAAGACGAGTTTGGATGAGCTCCCTCAATTTTATAATGTTTTGATTGGAGACATGAGCTTGGTCGGTACTCGTCCGCCTACTGTAGATGAATATCGTAACTATACGCCTGAGCAAAAAAGACGTCTGAGCTTCAAGCCTGGGATTACAGGCCTTTGGCAGGTCAGTGGTCGTAGCGCCATCACAGATTTTGATGAAGTTGTAAAACTGGACCTTGCTTATATGGACGGTTGGACCATTTGGCGGGATATTAAGATTTTGCTCAAAACCATAAAAGTTGTATTTAGAAAGGAAGGTGCTAAGTAGAAGCGCCTTCCTCTGATTATATATATTTGAGGAACAAATGAAGAAAGCTATATATATTATAGGTTCAAAAGGTATCCCAGCCAAGTATGGTGGCTTTGAAACCTTCGTTGAAAAGTTGACGGCCTGTCAGCAAAGTCAGCATATCCAGTATTATGTCGCCTGTATGCGGGAAAATTCATCAAAGTCAGGCATTACAGAGGATGTATTTGAGCACAATGGTGCTATTTGTTATAATGTGGATGTGCCAAATATTGGACCAGCTAGGGCGATTTTTTATGATATTGCCGCGCTCAATCGAGCGATTGAAATGGCTAAAGAACAAAAAGACAAGGAGCCGATTTTCTATGTGTTGGCTTGTCGAATCGGACCTTTCATAGCAGGTATTAAAAAGAAAATCAAGGCTATTGGTGGTACTCTTATGGTTAACCCTGATGGTCATGAATGGTTGCGTGCTAAATGGAGTCTTCCAGTTCGTAAGTATTGGAAATTTTCTGAGCAACTGATGGTCAAGCATGCGGACCTTTTGATTTGTGACAGCAAAAATATCGAATCCTACATCCAAAAGGATTATGCCAAGTATCAGCCCAAAACGACCTATATTGCTTATGGGACAGATACCAGTAAGTCCGTCTTAAGCCAGGAGGATGAGAAGGTTCGGACCTGGTTCAATGAAAAACAGGTTTCAGAAGGCAATTACTACCTAGTGGTTGGACGATTCGTTCCAGAGAATAACTATGAAGCTATGATTCTTGGTTTTATGCAGTCTAGCTCCCAGAAAGATTTCGTCCTCATCACCAATGTAGAGCAGAATAAATTTTACGATCAGCTACGAAAGGATACTAGCTTTGATCAAGATCCACGTGTGAAATTTGTCGGAACCGTTTATGATCAAGAACTCTTGAAGTATATTCGGGAACAAGCCTTTGCTTATTTCCATGGTCATGAAGTAGGAGGGACCAATCCTTCTCTTCTTGAAGCCCTGGAATCTACTAAACTCAATCTATTGCTAGATGTTGGTTTTAACCGTGAAGTTGCTGAAGACGGAGCCATCTACTGGGCCAAAGATCAACTGTCAGAGAGTATTAATCAGGCAGAGCAATTAGACGATCAGGCTATAGAGGATTTAAATCAGAAGTCAAGCCAAAGAATCGCAAAAGCTTTCACCTGGGAGAAGATTGTAGCAGATTACGAAAAAGTGTTTAAGGGATAACTATGCAGAAAATACTATACCTCCATGCTGGTGCAGAAATGTATGGAGCTGACAAGGTTCTTTTGGAACTGATAAAAGGATTGGATAAGGACCTATTTGAGGCACATGTCATTCTTCCAAATGATGGTGTTCTGGTTTCCGCCTTGGAGACTGTTGGAGCAAAAGTGTCAGTTCTTGACTATCCGATTTTACGTCGTAAATATTTCAATCCAAAAGGAATATTCGAATATTTCCGGTCTTATAATCGTTTTTCTAAAGAGATTGCAAAGTATGCACAAGACAATGGTATTTCGCTACTTCACAATAATACGACAGCCGTTCTTGAAGGGATTTATGTCAAAAGAAAACTAAAACTGCCCCTTATTTGGCATGTACATGAGATCATTGTCAAGCCTAAGGCTATTTCTGATTTTATCAATCTTTTAATGGGACGTTATGCTGACAAGATCGTTACAGTATCAAATGCTGTAGCTAATCATGTCAAGCAATCTCGCTTTGTAAAAGAGGATCAGGTTCGAGTTATTTATAACGGTGTGGATAATGCTGTTTATCATCCAATGCAGGCAGATGCTGTACGTGAAAAATTTGGCATTCAGCAAGACTCACTTGTGATTGGTATGATTGGGAGAGTCAATGCTTGGAAGGGTCAAGGAGATTTTTTAGAGGCAGTAACACCAATCTTAAAGGCGAATGCTCAAGCAGTGGCCTTTCTAGCAGGTAGTGCCTTTGAAGGTGAAGAATGGCGAGTGGAAGAATTGGAAGCTAAAATCGCAGCTTCGCCAGTTTCTTCCCAAATCAAACGAATTGACTATTACGGCCAGACCACTGAACTTTATAATATGTTTGATATCTTTGTCTTGCCAAGTACGAATCCGGATCCCCTGCCTACAGTGGTCTTAGAAGCCATGGCTTGTGGTAAGCCCATAGTTGGTTACCGTCATGGTGGTGTTTGCGAAATGGTTGCTGAAGGTATAAATGGCTTACTGGCCACTCCAAATCAACCAGCAGAACTATCAAAAGTCATTCAAGAATTGGTGGAGAATCAAGAGAAAAGAAATCAATTTGGCCAAGCATCAGTAGAAAGACAAAGAGAATTGTTTTCTTTGGAGAGTTACATCAAGAACTTCTCGGAATTGTATAAAACAGATAGAAAAGATTAGTTATGAATAAAATAGATTTTGTTGTTACTTGGGTTGATGGGAATGATCCTGTGTGGCAAGAAAAAAAATCAAGCTATGATGGCTCGGTTAATACTTCTAAACAGAGTATGAATTCAGTCAAGGCTTACCGAGAATGGGGGACCTTTAAATATTGGTTTAGAGGAGTTGAAAAATTTGCTCCTTGGGTCAATAAGGTCTACCTCGTGACCGACCAGCAAAAGCCAAGCTGGTTAGATATAAATAGTGAAAAATTGGTGTTGGTAGATCATACAGAGATTATCTGTAATGACTACCTGCCAGTTTTTTCTGCCAATCCTATCGAAAGTAACATCCATCGAATCCCTGGTCTCTCAGAGCATTTTGTTTTTTTTAATGACGATATGTATTTGACAGCTCCAGTCGAGCCGACAGATTTTTTCTCAGAGGATGGTTTACCTAAATATAATACGGCTCTTTCACCGATTATTCCTGAGCGATATGGAACGGGGAATTTTCAGATAAATGACATGGAGATTGTCACTAGCTATTTCAGTCGAAATGAAATTTTGAAGAATGGCCAATTCTTTGATCCAAAGCAGGGATTAAAAAGTATCGTTAAGTCGCTACTATACAGAAATAGTCAGTTTATCTGTGGTTTCTGGGAGAGTCATCTGCCCTATCCTCTACTAAGATCAACGATGAACTTGGTATGGGAAAAGGAAAAAGCTGTCTTGGAAAGAACCTCTGCTAGTCGCTTTAGAAATCCTTCTGATACCAATGTTTGGCTCTTTAAGTATTGGCAGATTGCCAGTGGTAAATACGCTATCGGAAATCCTAAGTTGGGAGGACTCTTTTCTTTGGATAATGCCGGACCAGATTTTTGGAAGATACTAAATTCTGGCAAATACCAAATTATGTGTATCAATGATGGATTTAACATTCAAGACGAGGAGCAGGTGATGACAGACTTTATCAAGGCTATGGATCAACTGCTTCCAGATAGAAGCTCATTTGAGATTTAAACTGTAAAACTAAGTAAGAGAAAGAAAAGAAAATATGATTTCGGTAATTGTGCCTGTTTATAATGTGGAGGACTACCTTCATTATGCCATGGAGAGTTTGGAACATCAGACTTACAAGGATATGGAAGTCCTCTTGATTGATGACGGCTCGAGTGATGGCTCAGGACACTTGTGTGACCAGTATGCCCAGCAATATGATTGGGTGACTAGCTACCATAAGGTCAATGGTGGCTTGTCTGATGCTCGGAACTATGGGGTCTTGAAAGCCAAGGGCGACTGGATTACTTTCCTAGATCCAGACGACTATTTGGAACCTTGCGCCTTGGAATTGCTAGCAGAGCTACAAGATCGTACCCAAGCAGATATGGTTAGTGGTAAAGTAGAGCCGACAGCTCACTATCATCGTTATCAGAACTTCCACTTGGATCAGCTTGATCTAGATCAAGTTAAGGTTTATGACAAGGCAAAGGCTCTGACTGAGATGCTCTACGGAGACCTTGTAACGGTCTCTGCTTGTGGGAAACTCTATCGGAAAGAACTTCTTGAGAAAGCTCCCTTCCCCAAGGGGCGCATCTACGAAGACCTCTATGTGATCAGTGAGCAACTCAACCAAGCCCAATCCGTGGCTTTGTACCATCTTCCGATTTACCATTATTACCATAGACCTGGTAGCATTACTGCCTCGGCTTTCACACCAAAACAATACGAGTTTTACGAAGCAATCGATCATTTAAAAGAGGTTGTGAATGCAACCTATCCTGAGAGTTCAGAACTCCAAGAAGCTATCATTTCACGCTTCTTTACAGGAAGTCTTCTTATCTTTACGATGATTAAGGATGGGGATTCAGTAGAATTCAAGAGACTTCAGGAGAAGATGAGGCCATATTTGCCTCTTGTTTTGAAGAATGCTAGAGTTAGTAAGAAACGTAAGATTCTCTATGTTTTGATTAGTAGGTATCCGCGGCTCTATTATCAATTTAAAAAGTTAAAAAAATCCTAAGTAAGAGTTAGGGATGAAAGAAGAAAAGGAAAAAGAAAATGTTAAAGTTAGAACGTGATAAATTGCTAATTGCAGCAGTTTTAATAGTGGTTGTCTCCATAGATATGATCAATACGTCTATGTTAGCTCCTGTTTTACCTAATATTCCTAATGTAGTTCCTTTTTTTGCGGTCCTGTTACTTGCTATGCGATTTGCTTATATTCATCACTACTCTATAAGCTATCTCATCTTTGCACCAATTCTTCTTTTTGCTGGGGGCATGGTTTACTATAAGACTGGGAACCTTAATGCATTGATGTATATGTTTCTGCTTGTCTTTCTTTACAAGGCTGAGATGGAAAGTGTACTTAAAATATACTCTGTTGTAGCCTTGTTTTTTATTGTATTGATAGTGTTCTTGGCTGTGATTGGTGCTATTCCAAACTTGCAATTTGTCCAATCACGATCTGCGGGAGTCGTTGTTCGAAATTCATTTGGCTTTATTTATCCAACTGATTTTGCTTCTCACTGTTTTTATCTATATACAGCTATATCGTATATCTTTAGAAAGAAATTCATTGTTTTACGGACTGCCTTAGGATTTGGTCTGGCTTATTTCATTATTCGATATTGCGATGCGAGGCTTAATGCCGCTTCTATTACTGTAATGGCGCTCATTTTTCTGTACTTTTATTTCCGAAATGATAAACAGCGACGGCTTTTTGCTTTACTTCCTTTATCGGCTGGTATAGCGTCTTCAGTAATGATTTATCTCTCTTCTAAATTTACCTGGTCTCATCCAATGTATGTGGCTCTAAACAATTTTTTTAGTATGAGATTACACCTAGGACATGAGGCACTAAAAAAATATGCAGTGCAGTGGTTTGGGATTCGGGGCATATCATTTGTCGGTTATGGGGGGCGTACAGAATCCGTTTTGAGCTACGACTATGTAGACTCTTCCTACGTTCAGATGCTCTTTACCTATGGGATGATTCCAGTTCTCTTATTGGTCGTGTTATACATAGTTAGGTCTTGGTCACTTTATCGCAAAAAGAATTATTTGCTATTGACGGCCTTATCCTTAATAGCAGTCAACTGTATGTTTGAGGCCTTCTGGGTTCGCCCGTCTTATAATATTTTTATGTTTACTCTATTTGCAACCTTGCCAGTTATTGAATTTGAATCGAAGAAATCTACAACGAGGAACTCCTTGTGAAAGTATTAAAAAATTATTTATATAATCTTTCTTATCAGCTGTTAGTAATCGTTTTACCAGTCATTACTACACCCTATATTACTCGGGTTTTCTCATCCAATGACTTAGGTTCCTATGGGTACTACAACTCAATAGTAACTTACTTTATACTCTTAGCGACACTTGGAGTAGCCAATTATGGGACCAAGGAAATTTCCGGCCATCGTAAGGAAGTTGAAAAGACCTTCTGGGGTATTTACAGTTTACAAGTCCTTTCAACCTGTTTAGCGGTTATACTTTATATAAGTGTTTGTTTGCTTGTACCGTCAATGAACAATCCAATTGCTTATATTCTTGGCTTTAGTTTGCTGTCTCGTGGTTTTGATATCTCTTGGCTCTTTCAAGGGTTAGAAGATTTCAAAAAAATCACTGCTCGTAACACAATGGTCAAACTTCTAGGTGTTGTATCGATATTCCTATTTGTTAAGAAACCATCTGACTTGTACTTGTATATCATCCTCTTGGTTG
>ERZ773263.435-NODE-435-length-29241-cov-21.029089_pt1 | contig 29241 bp, 21 predicted proteins | sample MGYA00511076_ERZ773263 | MGnify/ENA primary metagenome ERZ773263 (study PRJEB29015, sample SAMEA2738155) | human oral metagenome | biome: human oral; feature: human-associated habitat; material: saliva | place: China | collected 2195 ... | reverse complement strand
AATTACGCGCGTTCTCTGAGGAGCGCGATTGGGACCAGTTCCACACGCCCGAAAATTTGGCGAAATCGATTTCTATCGAGGCCGCGGAGCTCTTGGAGTGCTTCCAGTGGTCCTCCGATGGGGATCCCCAGGCGGTCAAGGAAGAGCTCGCCGACGTCCTCACCTACTGTTACTTTCTCGCGATGAAGGTCGGGCTTGAACCCGATCAGATTGTCTTGGAGAAGCTTGCTGTGACGGCGCAGAAGTATCCAGTTGAAAAATCGCGTGGGAGCAGCGTGAAGTATGACCATATGGATTGATCCGGCTGACAATGGCGATTGACACCTGCGCAAATACGCGCAATGCCAAGACAAAAGCAGCGAAAAACAACACGCAAAAATTACATCTACGTGATTCAGATGCATTAATCTGGGAATACGCAGCACGCCTTCGGGGAAATCCCCAAGAACGCAGCCAGTGATCAGCGATGTTCACTCGGCACCTATCCGCCACAGAGAAGGGCATCTCCATGCACAGTGATCCCAACGTAGATCAGCTTGCATTTGACGTTGATGGCGTTCCGACGCCCAACGAGAGCTCTATCCCTTCTGCACCTACGGTCACTGAGCCTTCCACTCCCCCATCTTCTTCAGCCAGCGCACTGGACACGCTGCTGAACGAGTACCGTGCGCGCGCAACAAGCGAACGCGAGAAGGGCACGCTTTTCGAAGAACTCACCCGTCAGTTCCTGCTACATGACGCGCGTTTCGCTCACCAATTCAAAGAGGTCTACCTGTGGGGAGAGTGGCCGGAGCGCCGCACGGGTGACACTGGCATCGACTGGGGCAAGAACGCCCAAGACGCGATCGAAGGCCAGCAAATCCCCGTCTCGCGTATCACCTTGACGGATCTGCGCGATTCAGACATCGACTGGCGCGCGTATTCACTGAGCTCGATGCAGGCACCCAAGACCCGCGAGCGCAAAGTTCCTCGAGATCACCAGGTACGCACGCGTTCCGCAGTCATGGAGGGGTTCACCAAACACGACCGTGGAACCATGGTCATGGCTTGTGGCACCGGCAAGACCTTCACGGTGCTTCCTCAACACCATGAGGCAGCCATGGTGATAATTTGAGAAGCAGTCTTTACGCACAATCATGCGCAAAAAAGCCAGCAACACCCACGCTGTTCGCCACCCCAAGGCCTGCGGCGTGCCCAACCAGGAGCAGCACGAATGAGCGAAGACGACAACCTCGTGAAATCCAAACAACGAGTTGCCGACCACGGCGAAGTCTTCACACCCTCTTGGATGGTCAACGACATGCTCGACCTCGTTAAAGACGAGTCAGAGCGCATCGACGCCAGAGTGCTCGAGCCAGCCTGCGGTGAAGGCGCATTCCTGCAAGAGGTACTGCGCCGCAAACTCACAACCTGCCAGGCACGCTACGGCAAGAACGAGTTTGAACGCCGCCACTACGGACTGCTCGGCCTCATGTGTACCTACGGTATTGAACTACTTGAGGACAATGCCCAGATCTGCCGAGACAACCTGCACGCGATCTTCGTCGACTTCCTCGGCCCAAACGCAGAACCCGAATGGGCGCAAGCAGCCCGCGTGGTCCTCAAGACCAACATCGTCCAAGCGGACGCACTCACCATGAAACTTCCGAACGGTGAGGCAATCACCTTCGCCGAGTGGGGATACCTCGGCAAAGGACGCTTCCAGCGCCGCGACTTCCTCTACGGCGACCTGGCCAAACGATCCGCCTTCGGCGAAGACACACTCTTCGGGAACATGGAGATCGCCGACATCTTCACCCCCACGACATCTTTCCCCACGATGAGCGTGGCTGACATCGCCGGATTGGAGGCATGAGATGGAAACCCTGTTGGCACCTGCCCACAATCCTGATGTGCTCACCTGCATCGCCAATCTCTCCAACGACGAGGTCTTCACACCACCCGAAATCGCGAGTGCGATGATCGACATGGTTGCCGAAGCATGGGCTAAGGACCACGACGGTGAGAACCTCTGGGCAAACCCGAACGTGACGTTCCTGGATCCGTTCACGAAGACGGGCGTGTTCCTGCGGGAGATCACCCGCCGCCTCGTCGAAGGACTCGAAGCACAGATTCCGGATTTGCAGGAGCGGGTTAACCACGTTCTCACCAAGCAGGTCTTCGGAATTGCCATCACTGAGCTCACTGCGTTGATGGCGCGGAGAAGCCTCTACTGCTCCAAACGCGCGAACAGCGAGCACTCGATCTGCACTGCCTTTGACACCCCGGACGGAAACATCTGGTTCGAACGAACCGAACACACCTGGACGGACGGCACCCGCGAAAGCCGAGTAGACCCACTCAGCGGAGACGAGATCTTCATCTACACCAATCGCAAATGCTCCTACTGTGGCGCTAGCGAGAGCGATTATGGGCGCGGCGAAGATCTGGAAACGCATGCCTATGTATTCATCCACACCGATGACATTAAGCAACGTGTTAACGAAATATTTGGAGCCGACATGCACTTCGACATCGTCATTGGAAACCCCCCTTACCAGATTTCGGACGGAGGACACGATAAGTCAGCACGGCCAATTTACCACATGTTTGTTGAGCAGGCGTTGGCGCTGGACGCTTCATACGTGACAATGATTATTCCGGCTCGATGGTTTGCCGGAGGCAAGGGTTTGAACGAATTTCGAGCGCGTATGCTGGAGGACTCGGGCATTCGCGAGCTACACGATTATCCCGACACAGAGGATGTTTTTCCTGGCGTGAATGTTCGAGGAGGAATTTGTTATTTCTTATACGACAGTTCACACACTGGTGAGACGCGTGTAGTTACGCATCAGTCCGGATTTGCGGACTCGGTCGCGAAGCGCCCTCTATTAGAAGAGGGTGTGTCCACATTCGTGCGCTACAACGAAGGTATTGAGATCCTCCGCCAGGTTCAGGCAGTTGAGATGCGTGATCGTGGGAGATTTGAATCCTTCGAGACGCTTGTAAGTTCGAGAAAGCCATTCGGCATTCCCACTAATGAAAAAGGGGCCGCACATCACGGCAATGGCATGTTGAAGTTACACACAAAAGATGGTCTAGCCTATATTGCCGAAGGTAAGGTCACAGATAAACTCGATCTGGTTCAGGCAATCAAGATCCTCATTCCGTACGCAAGTCCTGGCAATGACTCTTACCCTCATTTGGTTCTATCTAAACCGATAATTGCTTATCCCGGAGAAGTGGGCACGGAGACGTATTTGGCTATAGGCCCATTCGACTCAGAACGCATTGCTCGTAATGTGGCGACGTACATGGGAACGACCTTTTTTAGGTTCATGCTCTCTCTCCTGAGAGTCTCGCAGCACGTTACACGCGGCGTCTATCACTTTGTCCCACTACTCGATACGTCAATTGCATGGACTGACGAGCTCCTCGTGGAGCGATACAGGCTGTCTGGCAATCAGATTGACTACATGAAAAGGTTTGTAAAAGATGTCGCATGGCGGGGTGACTTCGAATGACGTCACATACTCCAGAAGAATTACTTCCGGCAAAACCTTCAGCGCGTCTGCGCATTTACGCATGGTCACCGAAGAGCCCCGCACCTGAGTACCAGGGACTGATTAAGGTTGGTCAGACCACTCGTGAGGATGTGCGGGAGCGGATCCACGAATCCCAGGGCCAGGTGCAGCAAGAGTTCACGCTTCACGCTGACGTGGTGGCAGAGCGTGAAGATGGCTCGATCTTCCGCGACAAGGACGTCATTGAGCGGCTGAAAGCTAAAGGCTTTGAGAACCCTCACTTCGGCTCGGCGTCCGAGTGGGTGCGCTGCAAGCCCATTGATGTGCTCACGGCAATCACAGAACTTCGCAAAGGTGAGGTGTTCTCTGGTCACCACTACCAGACCTTCCCGATGCGACCTGAGCAGGCCCGGGCGGTAGACCAGACCATCGGTTATTTCGAGTCGATATGGAAGGAAGACCCCAGCGCCGTGCCGCGTTTCTTGTGGAATGCGAAGATGCGATTCGGCAAGACATTCACCTCTTATCAGCTCGCCAAGCGTATGGGTGCTCAGCGCGTTCTGGTGGTGACCTTCAAGCCTGCAGTGCAGGATGCCTGGCACGAGGATCTGGCCAGCCATGTGGACTTTGACGGCTGGCAGTACCGCAACACCGAACTCATGGCTGAACTAGGGCCTGGAGACCCAGATAAGCCGCTGGTGTACTTCGGCTCATTCCAAGACCTGCTGGGGCGGGACAAGAAGACCGGGCTGATTAAGTCGAAGAACGAGTGGGTTCACACCATCAATTGGGACCTGGTGATTTTCGACGAGTACCACTTCGGTGCATGGCGGGAATCGGCCAAGGCTCTCTTCGAAGGTGAAGAACAGAAGGTTGTCGGTAAAGAGCTGGATGCCGAGTTCGCTAATGGTGCGCTCGACACCTTCGATACCGAGCTCGACGAGCTAGGAAACGACGAGTCGGAGTTCCTGCCTATCACGACCCGCTCCTACCTATACCTCTCGGGCACTCCGTTCAAGGCCCTGGCAACAGGCGAGTTCATTGAGGAGCAGATCTTCAACTGGACTTACACCGACGAGCAAGAAACGAAAGCCGCCTGGGAGCTCGCGCACCCCGGTGAGCGAAACCCTTACGGTTCGCTTCCAGAGATGCGTCTGCTGACTTACCAAATGCCTGACGACATCCTCTCGGTTGCCGTACAAGGCGAGTTCGACGAGTTTGACCTCAATGCCTTCTTCGAGGCCACCGGAGAAGGCAACTCGGCACACTTCGTCCATGAGTCCGATGTGCAGAAGTGGCTTGACCTGATCCGTGGTGAGCACGCGCCTACCCAGCTTGACTCCCTCAAGGCTGGAAGAAGGCCGCCCTTCCCGTACGCGGATACTCGCTTGCTGCCCTACATGCAGCACTCGTTCTGGTTCCTGCCGACCGTAGCTTCCTGCTTCGCTATGGCAAATCTCCTCAAGCAGCGTCACAACACCTACTGGCACTCCTATGACGTGGTTGTGGCCGCAGGTGCGAAGGCAGGAATTGGTGTGGCTGCGCTACCGCCTGTGCGCGAGGCGATCGGGGATGGTCATGACACCAAGACCATCACACTCTCGTGTGGCAAGCTCACTACCGGAGTGACGGTCAAGCAGTGGTCATCCATTCTCATGCTGCGTAACCTCACCAGCCCGGAAACCTACTTCCAGGCCGCCTTCCGGGTGCAGTCACCGTGGGCGATCACCAACCCCAACGGTGACAACCCGAACGAGGAGGAGGTCCTCAAGCCGGTCGCCTTCGTTTTCGACTTCGCCCCCACCCGGGCACTACGGCAGATGGCCGACTATGCCAGTGGCCTGAACCCCACCGCTGAGAGCCCCGAGCGGGCGGTTGCTGATCTGGTGAAATTCCTCCCGGTGCTCGCCTACGACGGGGCGAACATGAAGGAGATCAACGCCGGAGAGATCCTCGATATTGCCATGTCCGGCACCTCAGCCACCTTGCTGGCCAAGAAGTGGGAGTCCGCGATCCTCGTGAATGTGGACAACATGACTCTGCGCAAGATCATGGACAACCAGGCAGCCATGGAAGCCATCATGAACATTGAGGGCTTTCGTGCGCTGGGTTCGGACATCTTTGAAACGGTCGTCAACAAGAGCGAAAAGGTCTCCGCCACCAAGAAGGAAAAGGGCGGCGACCTAACCAAGAAGGAGAAGAAGGAGCTCACCGAGGAAGAGAAAGAGTTCAAGTCCAAGCGCAAGCAGATCCAGGAAAAGCTCATCAAGTTTGCAACCCGGATCCCCGCGTTCATGTACCTGACGGACTTCCGGGAGAACACGCTCCATGACGTCATCACCAAAATCGAGCCGGACTTGTTCAAGAAAGTCACCGGCCTATCGGTGGCTGACTTCAACCTGCTCGTGAACCTCGGAGTCTTCAACTCCATCCACATGAATCAGGCAGTCTTCGCCTTCCGCCGCTATGAGGATGCCTCCCTGCACTACACCGGCATTCGATCCCACCCGGAGCAAAAGCGCATGCTCGGCCTCTACGACACCGTAATTTCCTTGGAGGAGCAGCGCTGAGCGACTGATAGGCGCTAACACACCGCTAACGGGTGCGTCGCTGATAGCCAACTTGGGGACATTCCTGTTCCGGAGTCGGCTATCAGCGCATCTATCCCCGTGATCCTGGACGGCTACCGCCGCGTCGATAACGTCACGGACGCGACGCTGGCCTCGTACCGGGAGCACTACGGGGATGCGGGGATCACGAAGGAGGACATTTTCTTCTACGTGTACGCGCTGCTGCATCACCCGGAGCATCGGGAGCGCTACGAGGATGATTTGAAGAAGATGCTGCCGCATATTCCTCGCGCGACGGGTTTCCACACGTATGCGAGCGTGGGCCGCGAGCTGGCGGACCTGCACGTGAACTACGAGCGGGTGGAGCCATACCCGTCGGTGCAGGAGGAGGCGAGCCTGCACGCGCCCGCGGACCCGTGGGAGCGCTACCGGATCGGCGAGCGCAAGATGCGTTTCCCGAAGCTTGGCCGTAAAGAAAAGGATCACACTCGTCTGGAGTACAACGAGTATGTGACTTTGGTGGGCATCCCCGAGCAGGCTCAGCACTACACAATTTCGGGACGCAGCCCATTGGATTGGGTGATTGACCGTTATTATGTGAAGACAGACAAAGCCTCTGGGATTGTGAATGATCCGAACGATTTCCTGCGCGAGCAGGGCCGCCCCGACGCGGTCGTGGACCTGATCAAGCGTCTGGTGACGGTCTCGATGCGCACCCAGGAGCTCCTGGCGACGCTGCCGGCACTGGAGATTCCGGAAGGAAAATAATCATGGGCGATTCCAAGGAGAAGGTAAGAAGTGGCATTATAACGAGGCTTAAGGGCTTGCTGCCAAAGAATCCAGGAATATTTGTCTGCCTGTACCTCGCTCTTCTCTGCATCATCATTGTCTTAGCGCTACGCCTTTATCATGCTGGCGGCAACTTGTGGGGCGTAGTCTATCAATTATCTGATACGGTGCTGCTCACATTGTTTGCCGCTTTCACCGTCGGGTTTACATGGGAAGTACTAGGCAAGAATGCACTTCTACAAGAACTTCAGCATCATACCGATAAGGCTGTTCGAGATGCCGGACTTTCCAACACATTAGCCGATCAGGGGATTTTAAACACCACGACAGATTTCCAACATGGAATTCCCTGAAATAAATATATTGCTGACGCTGACGAAATCGACGTCTGCTGGTGGGCCGGATCCGCATGGCTCCGAGGAAACGCGAATGCCATTGAGGAAGCAATTCAGACCAGACAGGTCCGAATGCGTTACGCTATCCCTAGCCCATATGATGAGGAGACGCTCTCCCTGATGGGTGCTTTGTCCAGCGTCACAGAAGAAGAATTGAGGAGTGAGTATAACAAAGCATCTCAGGAGCTTCGCTTACTAGGAAAGCCGGTCGAATTATACAACATTAGAAAAATCCCACAGTACGGAATGGTCCGACTAGGGTACCGCATTATATTTTTTCCGTATTCTCACCTCAAGGACCGCCCTAAGAGTAGACCAACCTTTGTCATCGATGCGAATAGCGAACTTGGGAAGCGCTTCCTAAGAGACTTTGATGACCTAATTAAGTCAGATGAGACACTTCACCCACTCAACTTTTAAATATATTCAGGTCCGCAGAGTCGCCGAAAATATATCACCACCCATTGACACCGCCGGGTAGAGGTCGAGGTCCTTGATGATGAGCGGACTTCTACCCCAGCTGTCTTCAAGGACCTCGGGCGGTGTCCCACCCTACCTGCTGCTGCTCTGTGTCGCTTGATCGTTGTGATCGGTGTGATCTGCTCGTCGGTTTGGAGGACTTCCATCTGATGAGCGTGGCTCGCACTCCACAGGCTCTGGTGCTCGATATCGAGTCGTGCAACCAGCTGGTTGGCTGCCCAGGTTATGGGGTGAATCGCTCAAGGTCACGGGCGCGTGGTGGTGGAGGTGATAGACGCGCCCTGGGCCCGGGGTCCCGGCAAGGATCCGGTGGCACCACCAAGACCGACGACGCCAGGGCCTGCGTGAGCTCACCGGCATCGCGGATCACTCGCGGGAAGGATCATCCCACGGCCCGCTTGAGTGGACCTTGTCCCGGGAAGGTCTGGCACCGTGCACAAGAACTGGCTGGCCGAGCGCGGAAAAGACTTGCGTGCGGAGGTGCCAATCGCGACGCTAGATCCCCTTCCAAGGGGCAGCAAGAACGCCATCGCTTGGCCTTCTCCAAGGACGCAACCAGCGTGCTCGTGGGATGGGCAGAGCCTGGTTATCGAGGCCGGGGAGAACTGCCCGAGCGATGCTCGGGGAGAGGCACTTCCCGTAGTTGTCCTCGCCCCACGGGCGTGAGCTGAGATTGTCGGCGCAGGCCTGAGGCTCGCGCCGACCACTCTTTTACACGCGCAGCGGCATCGTCGCCACGATCGTCGTGACTGCAACTAGGGGCTAATTTGTGAAGCAGCTTGCACCGCGTAGGTTGATGTTGCGTGGAAAACTGTGCGATGAGACGGAAACATCAAGGGGGCGCGGTACGATAGCGGTATAAAAATATGCCCGGAGGAGGTGCGCCGTGAGCACGCATGTTGCTGTCACTCAATCTGTGCTGGCGTGGGCTCTCCAGCGCGCTGACCGCTCATACGAAGAAACGGTCAAAAAGTTTCCGAAGCTCGGGGATTGGATGAGCGGGGACGCCCTGCCAAGCCTCCGCGAGCTTGAGAAATTCGCATCCTTTACGCATGTGTCCCTGGGGGCGCTCATCATGCCCGAGCCGCCGGATGAGTCACTTCCCATTGCAGACATGCGTACCCGCGGAAGCAAGGTTATCGAACGTCCTTCCGGTAATCTTCTCGATACGATTGACCGCTACCAGCAATTCCAGGACTGGTATCACGATTATGCTCGCGAACAGGGGGCAGAGAAACTTCCATTCCTCGGTTCCGTGAGCACGCAGGATAAGCCACACATGGTTGCTCACCGTGTACGCGAGCTCTTGCTTCTTGATCAGATAACAGCGACCACCCCGGAGCAATGGCGACGTGACATTGTCAAGGCACTTGAGGAAGTGGGTGTCCTTGTGATGATGAGCGGTATCGTCGGAACCAACACTCATCGGCCCTTGTCTACGGATGAGTTCCGTGGCTTTAGCCTCTACGACGATCTTGCACCCCTGATTTTTGTCAATCTCGCCGGAGAGTCCTACGGCGCTCAGAATTTCACGCTCGTTCACGAGTTTGCCCACTTGCTGGCAGGGCATAGTGCTCTCTCTGGTGGAGACCATCTACTCGGAGGCACTAGTGAGGAGGCATGGTGTAACCGTGTCGCAGCGCTAGCGCTGCTACCCGACGATGCCTTGGTAGCGTTCGATGAGGCGCGAACCGAGCAGGCCTACCGTAAGGTTGCGCGTTGCTTTGGTGTTTCCGCTGAGGTCGCGCTCCATAGACTGTACGGGGCTCGCCGGATCGATGAGGAACGTTACGGTGCGCTTCTAGAGGCGGTGCGCGCTGACTACGGGAGCGAGAAGCGCCACACTGGCGGTGGTAACTATTACAACACCCTCACCACGCGACTCGGACGACCGCTCGCGACCGCGATCGTCACCTCCACCCTGGAGGGACGCATGGGCTTCACTGAGGGTTTCCGCATGATCGGTAGTCATAAGCGGGAAGTGTTTGACGAGCTGGCCAGACGTCTCCAGGTGGTGTGAGCGATGTACGTCCTGGACACGAACGTCTTCATTGATGCGGCAAACGCATACTATGCGTTCGATCTGGCCCCCGGATATTGGGACTTCCTCGTTCAGCTATTCGACTCTCACCACGCCGTGAGTATCAAGTCCGTGTACGACGAAATTGATAGCGCGAGCGACGGCGATCCTCTCAAGGTTTGGGCCAAGCTGAATAGGAAACACTTTGTCGATCTCGATCCGCATGTAGTCGGCTGCTATCAGCGAGTGATGAGTTGGGCCCGGGCACAGAACTACAAAGCGAGTGCAATCAGTGAGTTTCAGAGTGTGGCGGATTCCTGGATCGTTGCGCACGCACTGGCTAATGGGTGGGTGGTCGTCACGCACGAAAAGTCAGCACCAAGATCGAAGAAACGGATCAAAATTCCCGACGCGTGTGTCGCGCTCGGGGTGGAGTGTCTCAACCCTTTTATGATGCTTCGCGACAGGGGAATGAGCCTGGCTATCTAGCTGCGCCGATGCGCAGGAGTATGTGCCGCGCGAGATGGCCCGTCGAGCGTCAGTGCAGCATGGGAGGGGCCGTCTCCAGACCTAATCGAGGACAATGGGGGGTGCCTGAAGACTGACGGTCCTCCTCATCTTGGGGCAACGGAATGTCGTTGTCGATGGCGTACGCGCACGGCGTCGCCGAGCTGGGGTGCGCTGGAAACAGGCAACCTGTGTCGGCTGCAGGTGGCGTCATATCAATGAGCTGAGTTATGCGTTCCTACAAGTAGTAAAGCGGCTCTTCAGAGTTGAGTGTGGGTGGAGGCGTCTAGGCCTCATGCGATGAGGAGCATTCGGAGCTGGTAGTTGGTGGGGTTGCGCTAGCCTCTAGCAGCGCATGCCTAGTTCAATAATGTCCGTTGATGGCTTCGGCGGGGTGCGTTGCTGGCTCCGCCGGTGTCGCAGTAGGCCAGGTGGGCGTCCTTCCACTTGCGTAGGGTCGGTCCCAGGCGCAGGGCTATTCAATTTCGGGCCGCAGCCCGCTCGAATGGATCATCGACCGCTACCACGTGAAGACGGACAAGGCGTCGGGCATCGTCAACGACCCGAACGACTTCCTGCGCGAGCGCGGCCGCCCCGACGCGGTCGTGGACCTGATCAAGCGCCTGGTCACTGTCTCCATGCGCACCCAGGAGCTAGTGGCCTCTCTCCCCAAGCTGGAGATCCCAGCCAACGCCTAACATCTCAAAGCTTCAAAAAGATCCAACCCACCTCCAGGCTGCGGAGCAAGTCAGGTATTAGACTGCACATTAGGCATAATCTCTAGATAGAAAGAAGGCTCCCATGCCTACCCCTGCAAGTGTGGTAACTGATAAGCGCGTTGCCGTGATGGTGGCCGATGGGCTTGAAGAGGTCGAGTGCCTGGCGGTGGTGGATGTGCTGTTCCGCGCCGGTATTGGCGCTGACCTGCTATCCATCTCTGATTCGCTTGAAGTTACCTCCTCCCACGGCATTCACTTGCGCTGTGATGCCCTAGCCAGCCAGGTTGACCTCGCCAGCTACGCCCTAATGTTCCTACCCGGCGGTATGCCGGGCACGCTGAACCTGGGTGCCAGCGCCCTGGTCACTGACGAGGTGCGCCGTCGTAGCGCCGCAGGCCAGCCCCTAGCCGCCATCTGCGCTGCCCCTTCTATCCTGGCTGAGCATGGCGCTCTGCAGGCCCGCCACGCCACCGCCAACCCCGGCTTCATGGATGCTATTGCCGCAGGTGGGGCGCTTATGAGTGAGGCTGCGGTGGTGCGTGACGCTAACTTGATCACTTCACGTGGCATGGGCACCGCCACTGAGCTGGGTTTTGAGATTATCCGCCTGCTTTTGGGCGACGACGCCGAGCAGGTGGTGGCCAGCGTCAAGCAGGGCATCGTCTACCAGCGCTAACGCCTGTTCGTCAGTACGCATAGCTAGCCTCACCGTGCGCGCAGTGCCAGCCTCACCACGGGCGCAGCTCAGCGTCACCACGGGCATCCTGACAAACTCAGGTTTTTACCTGGGCGTCAAGAATGCTAGGCTTACCGCGTGCAGAACGTATCCATGATCCGTGCTTGGTGGTGGCTACCTTAATGGGTGAGCCACTTTCGTGATGCGTTTTAAGTTTTAAGGCTCGCCCTCGCGGCGAGCCTTTTACATTCCGGCTCGCCGCAGGCAAGAAGGAATGTTATGGCTAATACCCCAACGGTTTTCACCCGCCCGGTTAAATACCATGCCGACGGCGGCGCGCTACTAGCCCACCTAGCCCAGCTAGGTTTGGTTGACACTGTCCAGGACGGCTCTCGCCCCACTAACACAGTGCTACTAGAAAGCGCCGATATTGCCTCTAAACAGCACCTGACCACTATCGCGGTGTTGGCTGCTAGCGCCCAGATCACCTGCATGGGCGACACCGTCACCCTTAAAGCCCTGGATACTACCGACGGCCCCCAGGCACTTAAGGCTGTGGCCCAGGAGCTCAGCTCTACCGTAACTCACCAAAGCGACAACGAGCTGGTTTTGCACCTGCCTAGCGTGGCTGAAGACAGCGCTGAGGAGCACGCCCGCCTGCGTGAGCGCTCCACCATGGAGCCGCTGCGGATCCTGACTGATCAGGTGGTGGCGCACCCGCACCTGCCGCTGGTGGCCGGGGCGGTGGCTTTTGATTATCTGGGCACTTACGAGTCCCTGCCGTCGGTTGCCGACGGCGCCAACACCTGCCCCGATTACCTGTTCTTTAACGCCCGCATCATTTTGGTGGTGGATCACCCCACCGGCTCTTGCCAGCTAGTTGGTGCCTCGCTCGACGCCGCCCAGTTAAGTGCCCAGATGGATGCGCTAGAGGCGGCCATTAACGAGCTGCCCGCCCAGGCGGCGTCGGCCCCAGCAGAGCAAGCCGCACCTGCCCAGCAAACCACCCAGGCGGCGTCGGCCCACCAGCAGGCAGTATCCCCCGAAGCCCAGGCCACTCCGGCGCCGTCGACCCAGCAGGCGACTGAAGACACCATTACCGCCTACCCCACCATGAGCGACGCGGACTTTTGCGAGCTGGTGGCCAAAATGCAGCAGCATATCGCCATTGGTGACGCCTACCAGGTGGTGCCCAGCCGTGGGTTTGTGATCGACTGCCCCCAGCCCCTGCAAACCTACCGCTACCTGCACGACGCTGACCCCAGCCCCTACATGTTCTATATCGCCACCGACGATTTTGAACTCTTTGGGGCCTCCCCCGAGTCCTCACTGCTACACAGCGCCAAAACCGGCCAGGTGGCTATCCGCCCCATCGCCGGCACCCGCCCACGCGGCTTCGCCCCCGATGGCAGCATTGACCACGAGCTAGACATCCGCCTGGAGCTGGAGCTACGCAGCGACGCCAAGGAAGTAGCCGAGCACGTGATGCTGGTAGACCTGGCCCGCAACGACGTGGCCCGCATCAGCGCCCCGGGCACGCGCAAAGTCACCCAGCTGCTGCGTGTAGACCGCTACTCGCGAGTAATGCACCTGGTCAGCGAGGTTACCGGGCAGCTGGCCAGTGACCTGCACCCGCTGGATGCTTTCCGTGCCTCCATGACCATGGGCACGCTCACCGGCGCCCCCAAGCTGCGTGCAGCCGAGTTGATCCGCCAATATGAGGGCACCCGGCGCGGCTCTTACGGCGGCGCGGTGGGTTATCTGCGTGGCGACGGCGAGCTCGACACCTGCATTGTGATCCGCTCCGCCTTCGCGCGCGGCGGCAAGGCAATTGTGCAGGCTGGCGCGGGCGTGGTCAGCGATTCAGTGCCTCAGCGTGAAGCTGACGAGACCGCCCACAAGGCCTCTAACGTGCTGCGTGCAATTGCCGCCGCCCAAGGCAAAACCCTGCGTATTGAACGCAACCTAGTTAGCAAGGAGGCCTGAGCCATGCGCGTAGTTTTCCTAGATAACCGCGATTCATTCGTCTACAACCTGGTGGATCTGTGTACTTCACGCGGCGCCCAGGTGGATGTTTACCGCAACACCACCCCCCTGTCTGTGCTCACCGCCGCCATGGAGCCCACTGAGGCTGAGAAAGCCGCTGGTCAGCGTCCGCTGCTGATCACCTCCCCCGGCCCGGGCCACCCGCGTGAAGCCGGGTGCCTAATGGAGCTAACCGCCTACGCTCTTGAGCAGCGCATCCCCACCCTGGGGATTTGCTTGGGTTACCAGGCTTTAGTGGAGGCTTGCGGCGGGCAGGTGGCGCCGGTGGGCCCAACCCATGGGCGCACCGACCGGGTGCTGGTGACTAAAGCTGGCGCTGAGTTTGCCCCGCTGGCCCCCTGCGTGATTGCGCCCCGCAGCGGCGAGCAGGCCCCTTACGGCTGGATTGATGTGGCCCGCTACCACTCTTTGGGCTCGCGTGAGCTCCCCGCGCAGCTGGTTTCTTTGGCTCATTCGCGCGACGACGTGGTTATGGCCCTGCGTCACGCCAGCGCCCCCGCCGTGGGTTTGCAGTTTCACCCTGAATCTATCCTCACCCCCGCCGGGCCCACCCTAATCAGTGCCCTGTTCACGTTCTTAACCCAAGAGGCGTAAGCGGCAACCCGCTAAACGCCGGCCGCTTAAGCCGGGTGCTCAAGCACCCAGGCTTGAGCGGCCGCCCAAAAAGCTGAATACCAATTTTTTAAGGAGTAACCATGAGCCAAGCCGCCGCCACCCTACGTGAGGCGCTAAACGGCGTCGTCCTAAGCCAAAGCCAAGCCGTGGAAGTATTTGCGGCCATCACCAACGGCGAGTTTAACGAGATCGAAATTGCGGCCTTCCTAGGCGCCCTGCACGCACGCGGTGAAGACCCGGCGGAAATTGCCGCCGCCGCCCAGGCTTTCCGCGCCGCCGCCGTGAACTTCCCCTACCCCAAGGGCCAGGGCGGCCTAGTGGATGTGGTGGGCACCGGCGGTGACCGTGCGGGCACAATCAACATCTCCACCGCCAGTGCGCTGGTGGCCGCCAGCCTGGGGGTGAAGGTAGCTAAGCACGGCAACCGCGCCGTCTCCTCCCACTCGGGCGCCGCCGACCTGGTAGAAACCCTAGGTATTCCGCTGGACCTATCCCCCCAGGCCAGCGTGCAGCTGCTGGAGAGCACCGGGTTCTGCTTCCTGTTCGCCCAGAAATACCACCCGGCTATGCGCTATGTGGCGCCCGTGCGCGCGGCCCTGAAAAACCCCACCGTTTTCAACCTGATCGGCCCGCTAGTTAACCCCGCCCCGCTCAGCGCCCAGGTGCTTGGGGTGGGTAACCCGGCCCTGCTAGACGACATGGCTAGCGCCCTGGCCAGCGCCAACCTAGACCACGCCCTGGTGGTGCACGGCTCCGGCCTAGACGAGATCGCCCTGCACGGTCCCACCCAGGTGCGTGAGCTACGCGGAGCGGAAATCACCACCTATGAGCTCACCCCCGCCCAGCTGGGCCTGGGCACCTACACGGTGGCTGACCTGGTTGGTGGCGACGCGAGCGTTAACGCCCAGCTAATTCGCGCCGTGTTCGACGGCGCCGGTCAAGCCGCCCACCGCGACGCCATCGCCGCCAGCGCCGCAGCCGTACTGTACGTAACCGGCAAGGCAGACACCCTCGCCCAGGGTGTACAAACCGCGCTAGAGGCTATCGCCAACGGCACGGTAGCCAGCCACCTAGATAAGATCGTCACGCAGGCACGTGAGCTAAGCGCCTAAGTGCCTGGGCCGTATTTAAGAGAGGTAAATCGATGAGTCAGCGTCAAGTACGCACACCTATTGCCGACCGTCTACGGCAAACTGGCACCGTTCTAGACTCGCTGGTAGAGGCCCGCAAAGCCCGCCTACCTGAGCTTTATGAGCGCTATGGGCATCTAGAGGCCGCTACCATGGAGCGTTCGCAGCGTTCTTTTGAGGCTGCCCTGCGCACCCGCACTTTGGGTGAAGACGGCCAGCTGCACCCGCGCGCCGGCGGCCCGGCCCTGATCATGGAATGTAAGGCCGCCAGCCCCACCCTGGGCACAATCGTCTCTGATGGTTACAGCCCTGCCGCCTTGGCCCAGGCTTATGCGCCCGTGGCCGCCGCCATCAGCGTACTGACCGAGCCCGACCGTTTTAACGGTGACCTGGCTGATGTGACCGCCGTGTCTAAGGCTGTGCGCCAGCCGGTGCTGGATAAGGACTTCATCATTGACCCCATCCAGGTGATTGCTGCCCGCCACCACGGCGCTGACGCCATCTTGCTGATGCTCTCAGTGCTAGATGACCAGGCCTACACGCAGCTATCGGCCTTGGCCGCCCAGCTGGGTTTGGATGTGCTCACTGAGGTTGATGAGGCTGAGCAGATGGAGCGCGCCGCCGCCCTGGGCGCCCGCATTATCGGCATTAACAACCGTGACCTGCGCACTTTGGAAACTGACCTGCACCGCACTGCCGCCTTGGCGCCCCTGGCCCCGCGTGGCGTGGTGCTGGTGGGTGAGTCTGGGGTGCATGAGCGCGCCGACGTCGAACTGCTGGCCCCCTACGTGGATGCGGTGCTGGTGGGATCGGCCCTTTCTGGCGCTGACGACCCGGCCGCCGCCGCCCAGGAGCTTTCCGCTGGCCAGCCTACCACCGGCGCGGCTGGTTTGGATGCCCACGCCCAGTCCATTGACTGGCACCCCTACTCTTCCAAACGTCTTGGCGCGGGCACCCTGGACGCGGATGCGCACACCCGCATCAGCCCCTACTTTGGCGAGTTTGGTGGCCAATATGTTCCTGAGCTGCTGATTCCTGCCCTGGACCAGCTTGAGCAGGCTTTCCTTGAGGCGGTAGATGACCCGAGCTTCATCGCTGAGATCAACGATCTTTTGCACAACTACCTGGGCCGCCCCACCCCGGTTACGCAGCTGCGTAACCTGCCACTAGGCGGCGGCGCACGCATCCTGCTTAAGCGTGAAGACCTGGTGCACGGCGGCGCTCACAAGGGCAACCAGGTTCTGGGCCAGGCCCTGCTGGCTAAGCGCATGGGTAAAACCCGCGTGATTGCTGAAACCGGCGCCGGTCAGCATGGCACCGCCACCGCCATGGTGTGTGCGTTGCTGGGGCTCGAATGCACCATTTACATGGGCGCCACCGACGTGGTACGTCAGGCCCCCAATGTGGAGCGTATGGAGCTGATGGGGGCTAAGGTTGTGCCCGTCACCGCTGGTAGCGGCACCCTTAAGGACGCCGTCAACGAGGCTCTACGTGACTGGACTGCCACTTTCGCCACCAGCCACTACCTGCTGGGTACGGCTGCCGGCCCGCACCCCTTCCCCACCATGGTGCGAGAATTCCACCGCATTATTTCCACCGAAGCACGCGCCCAGACTTTGGCGCGCCTTGGCCGCCTACCTGACGCGGTGGTGGCTTGCGTGGGCGGTGGCTCTAACGCAATCGGCATGTTTGCTGACTTTATCGATGACGAAGCAGTGGCCCTTTACGGCGTCGAGCCTGCCGGTGAGGGCCTAAACACCAACCACCACGGCGCCCCCATCAATGAGGGCAAGGTTGGGGTGCTACACGGGGCGCGTTCATTCCTGATGCGCACCGATGACGGCCAGGTGGAAGAGTCCTACTCGGTTTCTGCCGGCCTGGACTACCCCGGCGTTGGCCCCCAGCACGCCTACCTGGCTCAAAGCGGCCGCGCCAAGTATGTGGGTATCACCGATGAGGAAGCCATTGAGGCTTTCTTGCTGCTTAGCCGCCACGAGGGCATTATTCCCGCCATGGAATCCTCCCACGCCCTGGCTTACGCCCTGAAACTGGCTGAGCAAAACCGCCGTGAAGGCGGGGACCCGCAAAAAACCATTTTGGTGTGCCTGTCCGGACGCGGGGATAAGGACCTGGACCAGATCCGTGAGCGTCTAGGTGGCTCTTTCTCCACCGACGGCGCTGTCTCGCGGGCCGCTGACCTGGTTGCTAACGGCCAGGCGGGCACCGGCACCCACCGCACCCACCAGCAAGACGCCGCGTTCGCCGCTAAGGGCAAGGAGTAAATCAATGAGCCGTTACGAAAGCATGTTTGCCACCTGCGAGCAGCAAAAACGGGGTGCCATGGTGCCCTTCGTGATGCTGGGCGACCCCACTTTGGAGGCCAGCGAACGCATTATTGACGAGTTGATTGCTGCCGGTGCCGACGCTTTAGAGCTAGGTTTGCCTTTCTCTGACCCGGTTGCCGACGGCGTAGCCATCCAGGAAGCCCACCTGCGCGTGTTTGCCCGTGGGATCAACGTTGCCGACTGTTTTGACCTAATTGGCCGCCTGCGCGCCAAGCACCCGCAGGTGCCCATTGGGCTGCTGATTTACGGAAATATCCCCTTCGCTATGGGTTTGGATGCTTTCTATGAGCGCTGCGCCAACGTGGGGGTGGATTCGGTGTTGATCCCGGATGTGCCCATCCGTGAGGGTGATCCTTTCTCAGCCGCCTCACGCGCCGCCGGGGTTGACAGTGTCTACATTGCTCCGCCTTCAGCTAGTGAGGAGACTTTAGCGCAGGTAGCTGAGGCTGCGCGCGGCTATGTTTACGCAGTTTCGCGCGTGGGGGTTACCGGCGTGGAGCATGAGGCCCAGACTCAGGGACTCAACAGCGCCGTGCCCACTTTGCGTGAGCACAACTCCACCCCGGTGTTGCTAGGTTTTGGTATTTCCAAGCCCAAGCATGTGCGTGCGGCGATTGCGGCCGGCGCCGATGGGGCCATTACTGGCTCGGCGATTGTGCGCATGATTGCGGCGCGCGCTGATGAGATTGTGGCCGCCCAGGAGCGCTCAGGTGCCCCGGCTTTGCAGGCCACTGCCCCGGGAGTTAACCAGCCCCTAGATGAGCTGTGCGCTCAGCTGCGTGAGTTTTTCACCTCCATGTGCGCAGCCACCACCAAGGCCTAGACGTGGCTGCGTCCTCCCCCGGCCCCGCCGCAGCTACTTCGGCAAGCTCTGCTAGCTCGGCGGGCTCTGCCAGCTCAGCAGGCGCGGCTGTGCCCGCTAGCTGCGCTGACTCTGGCGGCTGTGCAGATGCTGGCGGGGCCGTGCTTAGGCTACTGCCTGCTGTCGACGTCGCCAATGGCCTGGCCGTCACCCACCGCACTAGCGCTGGGGGCGACGCCGGCGCGGGCCTATCTGCCCTGGATGCTTGCCTGCGCTGGGTGGAGGCGGGTGCCGACTGGATTCACCTGGTTGACTTGGACGCAGCCTTTGGGCGCGGCTCTAACGCGGCGCTTTTGGCGCAGGTTATCGCCGATTTGGCGCGGCTGCACCCAGGCGTAAGCGTGCAGTGGTCCGGGGGCGTTAACAGCGCCGACGACGTCGAGCGGGCTCTGTCTGCCGGCGCCAAGCGGGTAAATCTGGGGGCCGGGGCGCTTAAAGATTTAGCTGCCACCACGGCCTTAGTGGGCCGCTTTGGTAGGCACCTCAACGTATGCCTGGACGTATCAGCCGCGAGCGCCGCGCCCAGCCCAGCGGCTCCCGCCAACCCAGCAACATCAGGTGCGGCCCAGCCAGGCGCAGCCCAGTTGGCAGGCGCCCAGCCGGGTGCGGCCCAGCCGACAGGCGCCCACCCCCAGCCCAGCGCGGATTTGGCCGCCTATGTGGTGCATCCGCGCGGCCAGGGCGGGCCGGTGGGGCCGCTAGAGCCAATTTTGGCGGCGCTTAATGAGGCCGGCACTGGTGCCTATGTGGTTACTGACCGGGTGCGCGACGGCGCCCTATCGGGGCCCAACCTGGCGCTACTGGGGGCGCTTAGCGGCGCCACTAGGGCGCAGGTGATTGCCTCTGGTGGGGTCAGCTGCGCCCAAGACATTGCTGCCCTACAGGATTTGGCTGCCCACCACCCCAATTTGTGCGGGGTGATCCTGGGTAAAGCCCTCTACACCGGGCAGATCGACCTTAAAGCCCTGCTGCGCCCTTAAAGCGCGGTGGCGGGGCTGAGGCGTTTACCGCCCGCCCCGGGTGCGTTAAAGCCTTGCTGCAAGCATGAAAAAGCTGGCCCGTAGGCCAGCTTTTTTGTTGCCTAAATGCCCGCGCCTGACGCAGTTTCCGGCGTCGCTAGCGTGCGCGCTTACCAGGAGGGGCCGCGATTGGTTAGGCTCCAGGCGTCCTCAGAGTCTTCAGAGTCTGAGTCGTCATCCCAAGATTCGCTCTCAGGCAGGTCGGAGCTACCTACCGGGTCTGTGGCGTAACGGTTAGGTGCAAACGCCCCGGTAGCCCCATAGGAGCTGACGCTGGCGGCGCTAACTGCGCCGGGGGCCGCAAACCCGTCCCCGCGATCCTCGGGACTACCCGGGGCGGGTGCGGCGTCGTCGTCGCTGGGGGCGTCACCTTCACCCTTAATCCAAGCCAGGGTTTCCTCCAGGCGCTCGGGCGGCACCAGCACCTCGCGGGCCTTAGAGCCGGTGGAGGGGCCCACCACTTCACGCGACTCAAGCAGGTCCATTAGGCGCCCGGCCTTAGCGAAACCTACCCGCAGCTTGCGTTGCAGCATTGAGGTGGAGCCAAACTGGCTGGTGATAATCAGCTCAGCGGCCTGCAGCAGCAGGTCCATGTCGTCGCCGATTTCTTCCTCAATGCGTTTCTTAGTTTCGGGGACAATCACGTCCTCGCGGTAGCTGGGCTGGAGCTGGTCCTTAACATGCTCAACTACGGTGCGGATTTCCTTCTCAGTAACCCAGCTGCCCTGCACACGGATCGGTGAGGAGGCACCCGGGCCTAGGTAGAGGGCGTCACCTTGGCCGGTGAGCGACTCGGCCCCGTTTTGGTCCAAAATTACGCGCGAGTCCAGCTGTGAGGCGGTGGCGAAAGCCAGACGCGAGGGCACGTTGGACTTGATCAAACCGGTAACTACCTGCGCCACTGGACGCTGGGTGGCCAGCACCAGGTGAATACCGGCCGCACGCGCCAGCTGGGTGATGCGCTGAATTGAGGCTTCCACGTCTTTAGGCGCGGTCATCATCAAGTCAGCCAACTCATCTACCACCACTAGCAGGTAGGGGTAGGGCGCGATCTGACGCTGGGAGCCGGGAGGGGCCTGTACCTCGCCGGCGCGCACTGCCCGGTTGAAGTCATCAATGTGCTTATACCCAAAGGAGGCCAGGTCGTCGTAACGCGCGTCCATTTCCTTAACCACCCATTCCAGGGCTTCAGCAGCCTTCTTGGGGCTGGTGATAATGGGGGTGATCAGGTGGGGAATGCCTTCATAAATGGTTAGCTCCACGCGTTTGGGGTCAACCAGCACCATGCGCACTTCCTCGGGGGTGGCACGCATCATGATGGAGGTGATCATGGAGTTAACAAACGATGATTTACCTGAACCGGTTTGCCCAGCTACCAGCATGTGCGGGGTTTTAGCCAGGTTGGTGACCACATAGTTACCCTCAACGTCCTTACCCAGGCCCACGGTTAGCGGGTGGGTGGAGTTTTGGGCCACCGAGCTGCGTAGCACGTCGCCCAGGGTCACCATTTCGCGGTCTGCGTTGGGGATTTCAATACCGATGGCGCTCTTGCCGGGGATGGGGGTGAGCACCCGGATTTCGTCGCTGGCCACCGCGTAGGCAATGTTTTTTTCCAGGCCCGTGATACGTGAAACATTAACGCCGTGACCACGGTGAATCTCGTAACGGGTTACCTGCGGGCCGCGCGTGTAGCCGGTTACCTTGGCGTCCACGTTGAATTCGGTGAATACGTCTTGCAGGGCTTGGACTACCGCGTCGTTGGCGGGGGTACGTGTGGCATGTTCGCGCCCGGCCACCAGGTCGCTCATATCGGGCAGGTGGTAGGTGCCCCCGTCGGGTAGCTGCATGGAGAATTCGGGTTCACTGCCCACGCTGGCGGCGGTGGAAACTACCGGTGCGGTGGCTGCGGTGGGGGCTGTGGCCGCCGAGGTTTGCCGCGCCGCCTGCGAGTACAGTCCCAGATCGCCTAGTTCAGCGGTTTGGGCGGTGTTCATGGGCACAGTGGCCTGGGTGGGGGCGTCTTCAGAGGGCGCGTCAATGTCGCGTGGGCTGGTTACATCCGGTTCTTGACTGCGACGGCGCCCGGGGCGGCTTTGGCGGGCCTTGGCCGCCACGCTGGGGCGGCGTGGGGCTTTGGGTTCGTCTAGGGGGTCGATAACCGCCGTGTTTTGTAGGTCTTCCTTGTCAATGGCACTGCGGAAGGCCTCATCGGCGTCGTAGGTGTCCATGACGGCGGTTTGCTGGGGGTCTTGGGCGTTGTCGCGACCAAAAACGGAACGCATCCGCTCAAGGGCCCGGCTGGCGACGTCGTCGTGAGGGGCGCCAGAGCCACCGCCTAAGCCCTGGCCACGCACCATCTCCCACACGTCAAAAGCGGTGCGCCCTGAGGCCACCAGCAGACAGAAGGCCACCAGCAGCAGCAACACCACTACCGCGCCTACGGCAGAAAATAATTTAGCTAGCGGGTAGCCCAGTAGCCAGCCGAACACTCCCCCGGTTTGTTCCAGGGTGTCGATGTCAAAGGGCTGGTTGCCGTTAAAAATCTGGATCAGGGCGCCAATAGCAAAAGCGATAGCTAACGCGGCTAAAGCAATACGGCTGGTGGTTGGGCTCAGCGGTTTGCCGCGTATAAGCATGATCCCACCCCAAATCACCATGGGGGCTGCCAGTAGAGACAGCGCCCCAAAGGGGAAAGCCACCAGGTGGTGTAGTAGGGAGCCGGCGCTACCAGAAATCCCCAGCCATTCACGCAAAGTAAGCAGGGCACCTAGCGCAATCAGCGCAAATCCCCCGCCTAGGCGGCGGTAAGGCGAAGCGTCACTGGGCGCATTTTGACGCGACGCACCGCCCCGTGAACGCGAGGCGGCAGGGGTAGCAGCAGAGGGAGAGTTTCGCTTAGCCATGATAGTTAGACGTTAATAGACGCAAGCTCAGGCGTGCTTACAGGCACGCCGAAAGCTAAATGCAAGGGGTAAAACACACACCCCAGTATTAAAAACTAGATTTTTTTAAATAGCCGCTAAAGATTCAGCGTCCCTGGCTTCACGCAGTAATTGGTCAATATCTTCTGCGCTAGGGGCGCGGTTATCTTCACGTTGGCTGATCATTAGGGCGGCAGCCGCATTGGCGCGGCGAGCACTTTGCAGTACCGAGTAGCCCTTTAACAGGCTGGCAATTAGCACCCCGGTGTGGGTGTCACCGGCGCCAGTGGTATCTGCAACAGACATGGGGTAACCGCTCACCAGCGTGGGTTGGCCGTGACCGGGTAGCAGCAGCTCACAGCCGGCGCTGCCGATGCGGCGCACAAACATTGCGTTAGGGGCGGCCCGGTACATTAGCTCCACTCCCCCCAGGCGGGCGCGCAGCTGGTCAATTTCTCGGCGGTTGCCGGTAATAATGTCGGCGCGGGCCATGATTTTTAACAAAATCCGGTCCAAAATATCTACCACTGCCGGCCCAAAATCCACCACCAGCTGCACCCCGGCAGGCAGGGTAGAGAGCCACTGACTTATACCTTCACGTGTACGCTGGTGAACCAAGTCATAGCCGGCGGCGTGCACGTAATCTCCCGGCACCAGCTCTAGATTTTCTAGATCCTCAAGCTGAGGTTCGCTCTCAACCCCTTCAGTGGTGATGAAGGTGCGTTGACCGCCAGGTTCAATCAGGGTGGTGCAGGTGCCGATGTCACCTACCAGCTCCTGGACTACATTCTCGACGCCGTCGCGCAGCATGGAGGCACGCACCTGCGCGGAGTTGGGGCCAGTACCCAGGGTCGAAGCCAGAGCCACGGGAACCTGCTGGCTAGCAGTAGCGCGGGCGATGGTGTATCCGCCACCCACCCTGGCGCCATTTGAGAGTGCAGTAATCGCGCTACCGGCCTTAGGAAAGTGGGTGACTTTCAAAGGTAGGTCAATCAGAATTGATCCGGTAGATATCAGGCAGTTAGGGCGCTGGGGAAGTGCGATTTTGGTCATAGTCTCTCTTGAACACTTTGGGTGGGGCTAAGTCGATTGTAAAGCCTTAAACCTTGCGATTTTAGGGGCTTGACAGCTTTTAGCGTGGGCGAGCGTAGGGGAAGGCGATAACATCGCGGATAGAAGTCGCGCCGGTGATCAACATCACTGCACGATCGACTCCCAGGCCCAAACCACCGGTGGGAACAAGACCCAATTCCAAGGTGCGCAGGAAGTCTTCATCTAGACTCATCGCTTCCGGGTCACCGGCGGCGGCGCGCAAAGATTGGGCGGTGAAACGCTTACGCTGCTCACCGGGGTCAGTTAGCTCGGTGTAGGCCGTGCCCAGCTCCATGCCCCAAGCCACCAGGTCCCAGCGCTCAGCTAGGCGCGGATCGTGGCGGTTTTGGCGGGTTAGCGGGCTGGTTTCCACCGGGAAATCAATGTAGAAAGTGGGCTTGGTGGTGGTGGCCTCAACTAGTTCATCGTAGAGAGCGCCAATCACGTCACCGCTGCCAGCCGCCACCGGCACCTCAATGTCGTTGGCTTCAGCTAGTTCCAGCAAACGTTCTAGCGGGGTGTCCACGGTTACTTCCTGGCCCAGGGCCTTGGAAATAGCCTCATGCACACTCACCACCGGCCAGTCACCGGAAATATCCACGGCCACATAATCAATCCCTGAGCGGGTTGAATGCACCGGCAGCCCTTCAGTTCCGGGCGTGCCCACAGCGCGCAGCACCACCGGGGCGCCGTGCACCTTAATAGCGGCTTCCTGGAAGATACGCTGGGTTAGCAGGCGCATGGTGTTGTAGTCTCCGTGGGCCACATAAGCCTCAAGTGAGGTGAACTCAGGGTTGTGGGTGGCGTCCACGCCCTCGTTACGGAAAGAGCGGCCAATTTCGAAGATGGCTCCCATGCCGGCCACAGCCAGGCGCTTGAGGAACAGCTCCGGGGCGATACGCAGATAAACATCGGTGGAGTAGGCGTTCATGCGGGTGATGAACGGGCGGGCGTTAGCCCCACCATGCACCGGCTGCAAGATTGGGGTTTCTACCTCCACATAGCCCTGCTCACCCAGGGTGTGACGGATGGAAGTAACAATGGTTGAACGCTGCGCGATCAGCTCAATGGCGTTAGCGTCAGCCAGCAGCTGCTGGGTACGGGTGGCGTTAGCCCCCAGCGGGATGGTGATCTTGCCGTGTCCCCCGCGCCGGGCGCGCGGCAGGGCGGTGAGGGCTTTAGCTAGCAGCTGCCAGCCCTGCACCAGGATTGAGGGTTCACCGGTGCGTGTACGCATAGCTAGGCCGGAAACCACCACAATGTCGCCACGGTTAATCAGTGAACGCCACATTTCCAGATGGGCGCCGTTTTCTGAGGCATCAAAGAGCAGCTGAATGTGCTTGTAGCCCTCTACCAGATCAACGAAGATAAGCCCACCGTGGTCACGCTCTAGGCCCACGCGCCCCTCAACGCGCAGCTGCACAATAGATTCTTCACCTGCCGCCAACTGGCGGAACACCGGCTGCACTAGGGCGTGGGCCGGGGGCATGCCGTGCTTAACCCCAGTGGGATAGGGGTCAATTTTGGCGTCCAGGGTGCGCTTCAGAGCCACCGCGCGTTCACGATCCTCAGCCGACAGACGCCGGGTAGGGATTTGCGCTTGAATGTGGCGTTCAACCTGCTGGGCCACCAGGGCTGCATAGTCGCTGCCCATAATGGCGCTGTTATCCACGTGGGCGCGGCCAAAGCGCTCAAAGTTAGGGATGAAACCTTCTAGGCGGCCAGCTGCCAGTAGCACGCGGGCGGCTTGGGTGCCGTCGGCGTAGCACATGTAACGCGGGTACCAGCTGGGGTTGTATTTGGCGTTAGATTCATACAGCTGCTCCAGCTGCCAAAAGTGCGAGGCAAAACGCATGATCCGAGCCATGGTTTTAGCCGCCAGGGAGGCGTCCACCGCCATACCGTCCACAAATACGGAACGGAACATAGCAAAGTTCAGCGAAACCCGGTCAACTCCGTAGCGTTCGCCGTCGGTTAGCAGGGCTGCCACCATAGCCTCATTTACCCCGTTGGGGGCCTTGGGGCTACGGCGCATCACGTCCAGGGACACCCCGCGCTTACCCCAGGGGCAAAACGCCAGTAGCGCCACGGTCTTGTCATCTTGATCCTGGACCGTAACCACCAGCTCACGCTCGTCGACGTCGTCGAGAGTGCGATCTAGAGCCATAGAGAAGCCGCGCTCTTCCCCGTTACGCCACGCATTAGCCAAATCGCGCAGCTGACGGCGCTCCTCGTGGGGAATGTCGCCTAGGCGCCTAATTTCCACGCGGGCGCCACTGGCACGTACTCGCCGCACTGCTTTAGCCACCTGCGGCAGGCCCCGCAGCGAGAAACTGGCGGCCTCAATAATGGACTCATCCCCCATGCGGCGCACGGTGAAACCAAAGTTTTTGTAGGCACGCGCGCCCTTCTCACCAGCGGAGATAACTGCCGGCACCCAACCATAGTCGCCACATTCATCCAGCCAGGCACTAATGGCGTCATCCCAACTGGCCGGGTCACCTAGCGGATCACCGGCAGCCATGGCCACACCGGTAGACAGGCCAAAGGAAACCGCAGCCTTACCGTCGGGAGAAAACACGGTCAGACGGTCGCGGCGGGTAGCGAAGTAGCCTAGGGAGTCTTCCTCCCAATCCAGCAGCAAACCACGCACACGCAGGTCATCACCGGCGCGCGGGGTGCGCTTAGCTGAACGCAAAAACACGGTCAGGCTAATTAGCACCACCAGGGCGGCCAGCAGGTAAAGCAAAGTACCCAGCCACACCGGCCCCTGATAGGCGGGAACGCCCCCAATGCCGCCAATTTCTGGGCCTAGGGTGCGCCAAGCCACCCAGCGCATACGGTGGCGGATAGCCCATTCGTTACCGTCGGGGCTGTGCGCGGGCACCACCAGGAGCGTGCCCAGGGCAATCACGGAGGCCATACCAAGCACTAGGGTCAGCAGCGCCCGCCACCATGAGCCGCGCACAATACGGCCGGGGAAAGCTGGGCGGGAAGCCAACAAAATCGCGATAACCGGGATGCACACCAGCACCCAGGCCAGCATGAGCCAGTCTGGGCCGTGCTGGGTGACAGTTACATGGGTGCGCTCTTCCAGGTCATCTGGGAACTGCTGGTATACCAGCGTCAGTGAGCCCACCGTTAAGAACAGGAACTGCAAGGTCAGGGCCAGGTTAAGCGCCAGTCGTTTGCGTCTACTGGCCGCCCCGGCCCAAATCAGTAGCAGCACCGCCCCCAGGAAGGAGGCACCCACCGGGATACCAATAAAGTAGAAAGGCTCAACAACCAGCTTATATAGATCCCAGCGCCTTAGCCCCAGTCCCCCAAGTAGCGATAAAACCGCAGCTATCTGCAACAGCCGCGTCATGATGGTCGGCATAGAGTCGATCCATCGGCGGGTATCTGCGCCTACTCTGCGCCGCAGCGGAGATATCAGCTTAGCCGGGGCGGTGGTGCTCTTGGGTTCAGTCACTAGTGAATTTCCTATTTAAGCTTTAATTACTACAGGCACGATCATAGGCCGACGACGCAGCTTACGAGCTACCCAACGTCCCAAAGCACGGCGCATAGCCTGCTGTAGAGCGTGAGTGTCGCTAACGCCACGGTCTAGGGCGTCACCTAGCGCGTCGGTGACGTCAGGAAGAACTTCCTCAAATACAGAGTCGTCTTCTGCTACGCCTCGGGCCTGAATGTGCGGTCCAGCCAGAATAGTACCGGTTGTGGTCTCTACGACCGCAAAAACTGAGACAAAGCCTTCTTCTGCCAGTACGCGGCGCCCGGCTAGCTCGTCTTCGTCAATTTCACCTACGCTGGAGCCATCTACGTATACGTAGTCGCATGGGTAGGAGCCCACCACCTGGGCTTTTCCTTCATATAGGTCGACGACGTCGCCGTCCTCGCACAGCATTACGTTGCTGGCTGGTACCCCGGTCTTTACCGCGAGCGCACCGTTGGCCACGATGTGGCGGATTTCGCCGTGGATAGGCATTACGTTGCGGGGCTGGACGATGTTGTATACGTGCAGTAGTTCCTCACTGGAGGCGTGGCCGGAGACGTGTACGCGGGCGTTGGCCTGGTGTACTACACGCGCACCTAGACGCATGATCTGGTTGATTACGCGGAAAACAGAGTTTTCGTTGCCCGGGATTAGTGAGGAGGCGAAGATAACCGTGTCTTCGGGGTCTAGGGTGATCCAGCGGTGTTCGCGGTGGGCCATGCGGCTAAGGGCGGCCATGGGTTCACCCTGGGAGCCGGTGGCCATTAGTACGCGCTGGCTGGGTAGGTAGTTGTTGATTTCGCGCTGGTCTACGATTACGCCTTCGGGCACGTTCAGGTAGCCGCGTTCAGCGGCGATTTTCATGTTGCGCACCATGGAGCGGCCAATGAGGGCGACTTTGCGGTCATGTAAGGCGGCGGCGTCGAGCACCTGCTGGACACGGTGAACGTGGGAGGAGAAGGAGGCCACCACGATTTGGCCTTGGGATTCGTCAAAGACGCGGTTTAGTACCGGGCCGATTTCACGTTCGTGGGCCACCATGCCGGGTACTTCAGCGTTGGTGGAGTCTACGCAGAATAGGTCTACGCCTTCTTCACCAAAGCGGGCGAAGGAGCGCAGGTCGGTGATGCGCCCGTCGATGGGCAGGGAGTCCATTTTGAAGTCGCCGGTGATTAGGGCGGTGCCGGCTTTGGTGCGGATGAAGGCGGCCATGGCGTCGGGGATGGAGTGGTTTACGGCCACAAATTCCATGTCGAAGGCGCCGTAGCGTACGCGTTCGTGTTCGGATACTACGCGCAGCTTGGGGTTGATGCGGAATTCTTTTAGTTTGGCTTCTACGAAGGCCAGGGTTAGTTCGCTGCCCACTAGTTCAATGTCGGGGCGTAGCTTTAGTAGGTAGGGTACGGCCCCGATGTGGTCTTCGTGGCCATGGGTGAGCACTAGGGCCTGGACGTCGTCGAGACGATCGGCGATAGGGCCAAAGTCGGGCAGAATCAGGTCCACACCGGGCTGGTCTTCTTCAGGGAAAAGCACGCCGCAGTCAACGATTAAAAGCTGCCCCTGGGTTTCAAAGACAGTCATGTTACGGCCAACCTCACCTAGACCACCTAGGGGGTAAACGCGTAGGGCTGCGGGATTAGCGGGGGCGGGGGGCTTTAGCGCTTCAAAAGTGGTCACGTAAACCATCCTAAACTTTAGAAACCGGCGTTAGTAGACGCCGCTTAACTACAAAAAAACCCGGGCAAAACCCGGGCTTGTGGTACCCCCAACCGGATTTGAACCGGTGTTACCGCCGTGAGAGGGCGATGTCCTAGGCCGCTAGACGATGGGGGCCTTTTGCTCCTTGCGGAACGGTGTCTACGCTTTTGTGGAGCGTATCCGTACCCCCAACCGGATTTGAACCGGTGTTACCGCCGTGAGAGGGCGATGTCCTAGGCCGCTAGACGATGGGGGCCTTTTGCTCCTTGCGGAACGGTGTCTACGCTTTTGTGGAGCGTATCCGTACCCCCAACCGGATTTGAACCGGTGTTACCGCCGTGAGAGGGCGATGTCCTAG
>ERZ773263.433-NODE-433-length-29320-cov-6.817905_pt1 | contig 29320 bp, 42 predicted proteins | sample MGYA00511076_ERZ773263 | MGnify/ENA primary metagenome ERZ773263 (study PRJEB29015, sample SAMEA2738155) | human oral metagenome | biome: human oral; feature: human-associated habitat; material: saliva | place: China | collected 2195 ... | reverse complement strand
CAGATTTTACAAAGATTGTTGACGGTATCCGTGGTGATGCAAGCTACTCATGGCTAGCAGAGCCGGCTGTAAAAAAGCCAAAGGCAGACCTTGCGGCAGAGATTGGCGGCACACCACCAAGCGCCAAAAGCTCACTACTTAATATGATTGATTAACACAAACAAGGAGGTAATATAATGGCATCAATCAATAATATCACACTGCTGGGTCGTCTTACCGCGGGCTTAGACCCGCGGCAGACGTCAAGCGGCAAAACCGTGGCGTCGTTCACACTGGCTATTGACGGCCCCGGCCGGGATGCGGCAGCAAGCTTTATCGACTGTGTGGCTTGGGGCGCAGCAGCTGAGACTATCGCCAAATATACTGGTAAAGGCGATCAGTTGGCGGTGACCGGGTACGTTGAGACTAGGACGTACACAGACAAAAACAATAACAAACGTAAAAGCACTACGGTGGTTGTACGCGACTTTATGTTCACTGGCGGCAAAGCCAGCAGTAAGCAAATCGATAATGCAACTGCCGAGCACAACGTAGAAGATATAGACCAGGGCATAGACCTGAGCGCTATACCATTTTAAGGGGGTTAAAATGTTAGAAACAGGGACGGTTAAAGAAATTGTTGCGGCCGTTTTGGCCGACCGAGACGCTAAAGATTTGGAAGATTTAGCAGGGGTCTTTGGCGTAGAGAACGGAAATAGCGAGTTTTGTGATGTATTTGAGCTAGGCGATTGGTTCTTTGAGCAGCTTGACATGCTAGGCATCGACATTGGCGATATGATACTTGGTCTTGCAGCAGAAGCTGCCGGATATAGCCAAGACGAGCTTTTTGAAGGGATACGCAACGATACAAGCTTGAGGTACATTTGATGTTGGTATACACAGTAACATGGCGAGACGCCGAAGGCAACGAGCGTAGCAAGACGTATGATAACGAAGCCGCCGCAGTTAAAGCCAGGCGCTGGTTAGCTTTAAACGGCGCTAAGTCTATCGATATAGCGGTAGGGAGTAAAAAATAATATGAGAGCAGAACTAAGCAACAGAGCAGTTTACAAACCAAACGATAACGTGACGGTGACGGTGAAAAATACGCCTGTTATTGACGAGAGTACTGGTGCTATGGGGTATATGGCAGATGTCACAGTTAAGACCCGTGTACCGTTTGTCGATAATGAGCTGCGTTTTAAAACTGTTGATGAGATTGCAGAGTTTATGGCAAATGTAGAATATGACGAACCGCAAATGCGGCTGCTATAAGGGGGAAAATGAAAACAATAAGAAATTACTCTGGAGGAATCTTATATAAAACTCCGGACAACGTTGATATAAAGAAGGCGTTAGAGCGTGCTATTATAAAGGGCGCCGACCTTGATCACGCAGCATTAGAATATACAGACCTTTCGGGGGCCAAATTAAATGGCATCCGCTCTAGGGAGATTAACCTCGTAGGGGCTACCCTCATAGGCGCAGATGTTCGAGACTCTACCCTTTGGGGGCCTATCTTTGTTGGCGCTAACCTAAGGGGGGCCGATTTCAGCCATTCCGAGCTTCCTCATGCCGACTTTAGCGGCGCTGACCTGAGGGGTGCTAAATTTACCGGTGCCAATCTGTATAAGGCTAAGTTTACCGGCGCCAATCTTGGCGGGTCTAGTTTTGATGGCTCTAATCTAAGTAGTGCTGATTTTCAGTATGCTAAAATCCGTAAGGCTAATTTATCTAATGCAAATATTATCTTCGCTGGTCTTGAATACGCAGACCTGAGCGGGTCCATTTTTTCGGGCGCAATTGTAAGTTTTGACGATGAAGAGGAAGCCGCGCAATATGAGTTAGACCGCGTTAATAGCACGCACATTTTGCCAAGGAAGGGCTGGGGTATAGAGCTGCGGCATGAGAGTGTGGACCATCGTGGAGACCTGAGATGGCCGTACCTGGTTGTTGTTGCCGGTCGTGTTGAAAGCAGCAAGATGCTAGAGGAGAGAGGATAATGGCTAAGATTGTTGATACTACTGGGGTTGTTCTTTACGAAAATTACGCTAAAGATTTTTTCGATACATTACAGGAAGCATCAGACAACGGGTTTGTCTTGAGCCTCGTAGATCTATCTGACGAGGCCATACATGGCATTAGTTTTACTGATGTTGTTTTAACTGGGGCGGATATGAGCCGTGCCGGCCTGTCTAATGCCTGTTTCTGGTATGCTGATCTAAGCGGTGCGAATCTCTGGGGCGCTGACTTGTCAAAGGCTGACCTAAAAGGTGCGGTATTGAGAGGTGCCAACCTCCAAGGTGCCAACCTGTCGGGGGCAAACTTGGAAGGCGCGGACCTACAAGGGGCTAACCTCGAGGGTGCGGAGTTGTCTGGGGCTAACTTTGATGGGGCCGATCTACGGCTTACTAGGCTCTATTACCACGACAGGGGTATACTACTAGAAAAAAGGGCTAAAATTCACCAAATGGCTGCAGAGTTATGGGGGCCTTCTGGGTATAGGGTGAAACTCATACACGATCAACTTTCGTGGGCAGGGGGCCAAAGATGGAGCGACCTATTGGTAGCAGTAAAAGAAGAGGGCAGAAAGGGAAACGATGGCTAGAATATACGACACCGATGGCAAGCTTATATATGAGAATAAGAATGCTAGCGCTAAATACACAGTGATTAGCGCTATTGAAGAGGGGGTCGCCCTTGATGGTGCTGATCTAAGAGGCTTTAGACTGGATAACATTAATTTTGGCGGGGTTAGCCTCGTGGGGGCCGATTTTAGAAGGTGCGATATCTGGGATTGCTCGTTTGTTGGTGCCGACCTCTCAGGCGCTAGGTTTGATGGTGCTCGTGCTAGTAGATCAGAGTTTAGCAACATGGATTTTCTAATGACTAGTTTCAAATCTACAGACCTCGAAAAAGCGAGCTTCCGCAACGTGCATATTGAGTCGGTTGATTTCTCAAGGGCAAACCTTTGGGGCGCTGTCTTCCACAAAGTGTCTGTCAAAAATGCCAACATGGCGGGCGCTAATATCTTCGCTACTAAATTTGGCGACACAAATTTATCGACAGTCGACTTTTCTGGCGCAGTTGTCAACTTCTCGGCTGGATACACCAAAGAAGAAATTCAGAGAGATGTAGAGGCACTAAATACTAAGCACCTCGTTGCACGCCGATACGGCTGGGTTATTGAGGCGAAAGGCCCCGGGCAGCCCTCTAAGTGGAACGGTGAATGGGAGAACCTATTTGTTTGTGCACAGCGTACTTGTCGTATGTCCACAGGCACAGACGGCCTTAAAAACCCAAAACCGCAGGCAAGGTATGGCGGGTTCTCTGGTGGCCCTAAAGACACGCCCAGCGTTTTGGCTGACCGCGGCCAGCGTTATGGCAGCTTTGAAGGACACGCCGCTATATCGCAAGCACTCCAGAAAGTTGTGTATAAGGGGTTTGCCAAGCGTGAAGACGGCAAGACTGCCCAAGATATGACAGATGCACAGCGTGAAGCACTATTCATGATCCTGCACAAGGTTGCACGTATCGTGAATGGAGACTTTAACTATGACGATAGCTGGCGAGATATTGCAGGGTACGCAACATTGGTTACTAACTTGTTAGATAAAGAAAAAACGGAGTAAAGGAAACACAAGAATGGAAAAGATTAAAGTATATAGCAAAGAACGATGCATGCCCTGCAAAGCTACAGTGCGTAAGCTTGGGGAGCTAGCAGTGCCATACGAGGTAGTTATGCTAGAAGAACACCCAGAGCTCGTGGAGCAGTTCGTAGGCGAAGGCCTGCTGTCCTCCCCTGTCGTCGATACTGGCGATGAGCGCTTTTGTGGCTTTAAGCCAGAGAAGCTAAAGGCAATTGCTGAGCAAGAAGGGTATTTACAAATTAACTAGAGACAATAGACATGGAGAAACTAAACAACGAAACGCAAAACTTAGACACGGAGCGTAGGCAGCGAGAGCTGGAGGTCCTCAAGACCTTTGATAGCGCAACACTAGAGACCTTACGAGATGACGCTTTGAGTAGCCGCCAAGAGTTAGAGAACTTGCTTGCGAACATCGACCGAATCCAGAACGAACGAATGCAAGAGGCAATGCTTTAGGGGGGGGTATGGTACCGACAGAAGACCAAGAACAGCAAGCGTTTGTGCAATGGCTAAGACTTAAGGGTTACCCACATTTCCGCGTGCCGAATGAGACTTATACCAAGTCTTTTAAGCAAAAGGCCAAAAACAAGGCTTTAGGCGTGAGTGCGGGCGTTCCTGACCTGTTCGTGTGCGTGCCAAACAGCACGTACATGGAAGGAGACGGGACCGCTAGCCAAGGGTATGAGCTAGTCGCTGTAGAGATGAAGCGACGCAAAGGGGGCGTTGTATCTACCCACCAAAGGGAATGGCTTTCAACCCTAGAGCAATCAAACATTAAGACAGTTGTAGCCCGTGGTTGTGACGAGGCTATAGAATTTATCAACAGCGTCAAAGGCGCATAAAACAAAACCTAACATGAAGGAGGGATAACATGAAACTTAAACAGCGTATTGAACCGCCACGAGGCGAAAAAATAAAGGCTGCGATACTAAAGAAATATGGCCCAGATTACTACAAGAACATTGGCAAGATGGGCGGCAGCGTCAAGACAAAGAAGGGGTTCGCTACTAACCTTGCATTGGCCTCTGAAGCCGGCAAGAAGGGTGTGCAGGCACGATTAGCAAAGGGGGCTGCTCGTGGGTAAGCGTAAGAATAACGAATGCTGTTGTATGGATATTATGGCGGCTATTTCGATGTTTTTTCTAGGCGGGGTCGCGTTTGCTGTCGCTATACGCTCGATACTCTGCGCTTTGGGGCTATGCTAGTCATGACTACCCGCACAATCCAAGACGTGTTCCGCGGTGAGCGCAAGGCTTGGCTAGAGGATGCCCGAACGGTCGCATCAAAGATGATAGAAGAGGGCGGCGCCCCTATCACTATAGAGGACGTGCTAAAGGAATGCCCTAAGCCTTCTTACATCCACCGTAATACAGTGGGGGCGGTTTTCCGCTCCCCTGCTTTCAAGGCTGTTGGGTGGACGCCGAGTAAGCGCGCCGCAATGAACGGCCGCTACGTGAGGAAATGGAACTTAAAGGGAGTTTAAATAATACAACGTTATGTTAATCATAACCAGTGTAAAAAGCGTAGCCAGTATAAGATAATAGGAGTTAGCGGAGGGGGTACCTTTAAAACTAAAAGTTTACCAGGTGTGTTTATCACTTCCATGTTATACACTACTCTTGACTTTTGTACATACTCCTAATTGAGAGCTTGGCGCCTTCCGCTGCAGGCTCTGTGGCCAGGGCCTCGTGCCCTGGCTTTTCTTATTTAAAAATATGACTACATACAAATACGGGCTACGAATACGAGAATTAGAAAACATACGGCTCTATTTCTACGCGAGCAACGAGCTAACGGTTGTGGATAAGGCCACTGGAGCGGCTACCATATTCCACATATGGTTTAGGTCCCGAGAAAAGCGCAAGTTCAGGCCGTTTAGGAAGGCACTCACCTACCAAAAGAAATTCACGATGGCAGATATCCATAGGCTTGCGAGCAAGTGGGATATTGAGAGCCAGCACACCACAAGACTGCACAGCAGGATCATAGAAGGATTAGAAAGTAATAATTACAGGATGCTACGCCCGGAGGGCCGGGTGAGTAACAAACCATATGGCAAAGCGAAATAATACGAAGAAGACCAGCGAGATAGAACCATTGAAGCCCAAGCGTAAAGGGCCAGGCGGTAACTACAACCCTGAAGGCAAGGGTGGTTTTAGGTACAACCCTCAAAATATCCACCCAGGCGGCTGGAAGAAAGAAGATACACCACGCTTTAAGATGGAAGCGATGATGAAGCTGAAGGAGCCAGAGCTGCAGCAGATCGCGCAGGATGAAGGGGCGCCACTGTTCGAGCGTCGAATAGCTACGTATATCATCAAGAGCGATTGGCAGAGCCTGCGCCAGATGATCCATGAGGTGTACGGCACGCCTAAGCAATCAGTGCAGATGGACGCTAACGGCGCTGCCCCTGTAGCGCTGGTAAAATTTGCGGAGCCTATCAATGACGAGAAACCGGAAGACAGTAAAGCTGGCGGTACTGCCTGAGTATAAGGAGCTATACAACCCATCGTGGCGGTATATCGTATTTCATGGTGGCCGTGGTAGCGGTAAGAGCCGTGCGGCCGCTGATGCCCTTATTGTACGCGGTAGACAGCAAAAGCTACGCATACTATGCACCCGCGAGCTGCAAAACTCTATACGTGACAGTGTGCACAAGCTTTTATCTGACATTATCGAACGCCATGGCTTTACCGACTACGAGGTCGTGGCCGACTCTATCCGCAACAAGGTGACAGGAACTGAGTTTATATTTAAAGGCCTACGCTCAAACATCAATGAAATAAAGTCGATGGAAGGCATTGACATTTGCTGGGTTGAGGAAGCCCAAGCTGTAACGGGCGTGAGTTGGGATGTACTGACCCCGACCATCCGCAAGCCTGGTAGCCAAATCATAATCACCTTTAACCGGCTGAACGAGCTTGACCCTGTCTGGACGAGGTTCTGCACTGGATCGATGGACAGTACCTATGTAGCTAAGGTTAACAGCGATGTGCTAGAAAAGTATGGGCTGTTGCCTGACGTGCTCAAGATGGAGCGAGACCACGACAAGAAGACGGCGCCAGAGCTCTACGCCTGGAAGTGGCTGGGCGAGCCTATGGGGCAATCTGACATGGCCATTATGAGCAAATCAGATATACTTGCGGCCATGGAGCGTGAGGCATCGCAAGAGGGCGCTATAGAGATTGGCGTAGACGTAGCCCGTATGGGGGACGACCGCACGGTGTTCAAGAAGCGCAAGGGCATGCAGATCATCGATAGCAAGGTATTGACACACAAGAAGACTACCGAAGTGTGCGACGCCTTGGAGGTGTTCGCTGGTGATAAGGAGTATCGCATAAAGATCGATGATACAGGCGTTGGTGGCGGCGTGACAGATGAGATGGAAAAGCGCGGCTACAACGTCGTGCCAGTTAACTTTGGCGCCTCTGCCCTCGAACCAGACAAGTATACAAACACTGTTAGCCAAATGTGGTTCAACCTCAAAGCAATCATTGGCGAAGTTGGGCTTGGTGGCATGGATAGCGGGCTGTTGCAGGAGCTAAGCAACCGTGAATGGCAAATGGACAGCAAAGGGCGCCGAGGGGTCGAACCAAAGCAGAAGTACAAGAAGCGCATGGGGCATAGCCCGGACGAGGCAGACGCAACTATACTATGCTTCTATAACCCACCAGAGAAGAAACAGTGGGCCACGCTATCTGCTGCCGACCTATTCTAAAAGCACCCAGCACGTTGTGTAATTTATTGGTTGGAGGACTCTATTTTGTTTAATTCTATTAAAAAGTTGGTGGCGAAGTCTTTCGGTATCAACGATGGCTACCAGACCCAGTGGGTGCCTGTAGGCGGGGGCCTTGGCTCACGGCTGGAGAGCGACGACTACGAGAATATCTACCCTAACGTTTCAAAAATTGCTGGCTCGTTTAAAGAGATCCAGCCTTTTCTTGTTGGCCCTGACGGTGAGCCTATCGAATCTGAGCACAGCGTTGTTAGCGTGCTATACCGCCCTAATCAGAACCTAAGCGATGACGAGTTTAGGGAACAGCTAGCGCTGAAGTGGCTGACCCAGTCGCAGTACTATGTCCGTGTCCACTATCGCGGCAGCCGCCGAATGAACGGGACCATCCCGCACGACCGTATTACGGGCTTTACGTTTGTTGAAGGCGTAACCCCTATAACTCTAGACGGCAAGAAGACCTGGAGGCTTAAGGACGGCACCGAACTCACAGAGTCCGAGGTTATGGTGCTTGGTGGCCAGAACCCATACGATTCAACTGGCGGCTACTCTCCTATGGACTCCGTTAAGCGATGGACTCGTATAGAAGACTACATGGCAGACATGCAGGCTGGGCATTTCCGCAATGGCGCTGTCCCGTCTGGCATGTTCATCATCTCCGCAGACAGCCCCGAGTCCTTCCGTGATATCAAGAACATGATGCAGCGCAAGCACCGTGGGGCGAAGAACAGCAACAATGTTATGTATAATTGGCGCCAGCCTGATCCTAACGGCGGCACAGCGACGCTTGACCAGATCACATGGGTACCGTTCAACACGACTAATAAAGACCTCGCTTTAAAGGACCTGCAAGATATCATTGACCGGAAGAAAAACCGGGCTATTTCTGTGTCCCCTGTTATCCATGGTGACGTGGACCAGACAACGTACGCGAGCGCAAAGGTTGTTGAGAGCCTCTACTTACGCTACACAGTCAAGCCCCTTGCTCGTTCGATTTGGCGTCGGTTCAGCCATGAGCTATCTCGCATCACAGGTGGCTTTGGGGCATCAATTAGCTTTGAGTTAGAAATACCACCAGTTGGTGACGAGCTTATACAGCGTGCAAACGCCCGCAAGGTAGATGCTGAAACGATCATGATGTTGAAGGATAGCTTTAGTGTTGAGAGCATCGTTGAAGCCTTTGGCATGGATGAATCGCTATTGAAATTAACGGCTGTTGATACGCCAGGCCATGAGAAGGCTACACCGCAGGCTGTCGAGGCAGAGAGCACCAAGGAGGCTGGCAGCAAGTCCGCTAGTTTTTTTAGCGCAAAGGCACGACGAGCCAACGAGAACAGCGACGAGTTAGGCGCTATTATTCAAGAGTTCACACTTGATGACTTTGAAGACGTCGCTACAGCCTACCTGGACCGTATGGTTATGCCTGCTCGCAACCACGAGGCTGACAACAGGCTATACGATATCTTAACTAGCAACCTAAAGAACAAGATTGCTAGCGAGGGCAAGAAAGAGTTCAAGAAGGCCCTAGCTGGTATCGATGGCGATGTATTTGGCGGCACTAAACCGAAGAAGTACGAGACCACGGAGTTCACCAAACGGTTTTACGAGTCATATTTGCCGAAAGTGGCCGCAAGCTACAACGAAGAGACCCGCAACATTATACGTAATACGATTGAAAAAGGTATTGCCAAGGGCTGGAGCCAAGACCGCCTGCGCAAGGAGCTACAAAAGATTGGGCTAAAGACATACCGGGCTGAGCGTATCGCACGCACAGAAACAAGCCGAGCTGTTAACATGGCAACAGCTGACGCGTACCGGGCATTGAGCTCGCAGATGAAGAACCACTACTTTGTTAAGGTATGGGACACTGACGGCAAAGACCCATGCCCTATCTGCCGTGCCCTCCATGGTACAGAGACGCATGTAGACGCTGCCTATGTGCCCCATGGTGCTGGTTTCCTAGATGCTGATGGCAATAGTGTGGAAAACAACTTTGTGGATATTGTCACCGCTAATGCCCACCCTAATTGCAGTTGCCACGAGCGTTTCGAGTTACGGCGTTATGATGGCGCTGACGTCACAGAAGAGGAAAAGGCAGCCATTGAAGGCCAACTGGCATCGATCAAGCTACAGCAAGGGGCGGAGCCAAGTGACCACGAGTACAAGGTGGCACAATGGCTTGTGGATAACTACGCGGGTAATGTGGAATTCTTAGCCCCTGCTAAAGAGAACGGCAAGAAAACCCCGGACCTTGTGTATAACTCTATGCTTGTGGATATTAAAAAGTCTAACGGCTCGCGCTCATCTATCGACAGGCAAATACGTAGAGGTGTTAAGCAAGTTGGCGCTGCCGGCCTACTCATACTTGATGTGTCCGGCTCCACAGTAGCAGACGATGCTATAAAAGGCTTTCTACTGAGCCGCTCCCTCCGGGTAGCTGTTGGCAAGATCATTGTACTACGCGACGGCGCTATATTGTGGGAATCAGATAAATAAAAAACCGGCTGCAACGCAGGCCAAGTAGGGGCCCACGCGCAACCGGTTTAGCCTCATCTTAGCAGGCTAGATTAAGTGTGTCAATAGCACCCAGTACGCTAATTAAACTATATGTGTAGTTAATATATCTACAGCCATAGGGCGCCGGCCACGAAAGACCGCTATACGGGCCGAGCGAGTTTGCATATAGTGCCGCGGTCGTAAGGGTGCGTGCGATGCAGACTAGTATGTAGGGATGGAGGCTATATAAGTTTAAAAAGGAATATATGAACAAACTAAAAGCTTTACAGAGTGTAAGCGCAAAGTCGGTAGCAGAGACTAACGGCAATGTGCGTGCAATCCTGACAGCTCCGGTTGTCGATAGCCATGGCGATGTGTTCGACACTAAAACTATGGTACTTCCACTCAAGGGTGGTGAGAAGGCTGTAGCGTCTAACATGGATGGCACAGAAGCAGTCAACATACCTATCGTGACTAACCACGACTTAGAGACTGGCGGGATCAACACAGATGTGCGCGACACTATCGGGCATGTTGTGAGCGCTAAGTTGAACGACAAGGACGAGCTAGAAGCTGAGCTGTTCTTTTCGTCAATCGATGAGGCCCAGAAGATGAAAACGCTCATCCTGGAGGGCTGCCTAGATGATTGCTTGTCGCTCGTCTACTGGCACTACGGTGAATCAGAAGACGGGGTAATACGCAACTCTGAGCCGTTCCAGCTGGGGGTTGTCTGGAAAGGTAGCAACCACCGGGCACGAGTCATTGCAAAATCGCACGCGCTTAACGAAGAAGAACCGAAGGCAGCCGACACGCCGGCAGAAGCTCCGGCTGAGTTGCCCAAAGAAGAAAGTAATAAACCCAAGGAGGAAGAAGTGACTAAAACTACTGAAGTTGCCGCTAAAGCAGCAGCTGAAGCACCAAACCAAGCTGTATCACAGCACACCGAGACTGTAGATACAGTTGAACGACAGCGAGAGATCGCAACCAAGGCTATGGCCGCCCTGAACATTGGCGACAGCGCAGAGTATCGCCGCCTAAATGCTGAGATGGGCAAGCTGGTTGATAATGACGTGAAGCGACTGGCCGCAAAGGCTGCTGCTGCTGAAGGCCGCCTTGGCTATGCGTCAATCGAACAAGACTTTGTGCAGGCATTTCTTGATGCTGAGGGCGCAAAGGTCCAACAGCCACGCGGTATTCTGTCGCGAATCACTACCAAGACTTTGACCGGCAACAGCGCTGAGTATCGCAAGCGTGTACGCACTCAAGAGTTTGTGTACAAGCCTGCCCCTTACGGCAAAAAGAAAGTTGTTCAGAATGTTAAGCCAACCTGGCTAAACGTGAAGGTCCAGCCATGGGCTGTTATTGCCTCATGGGATGAGGAAATTGCTGAGGACGCACCATTTGACTACTACGCTGAAGTTATTGGCGACCTGAACGAAGGTGCAGACGACAACCGTATCTTTAACATGTTCGCCTTTGCTGGCGGTGACTTTGGCGGCCGTACCTATGCTGCTACAGGTATCCTACCTATCCTGAAGACTGCCGGCGGCCGTTACGTTAAGTACGCAGCCGATAGCACCTTTGCTAAGTCCCTTGCCACTGCTTACGGCAAGATCGTTACTACTAGCAAGAACCCACAAATTGGCCTGGCTATGACTCGTGCAACCCGCGCAAGCCTGGCTGGTGTGCAGGACTCACAGGGCCGCCTGCTGTTCACTGGTAGCCAAAGCTCTGTGAATCTAGGCCTTCTTGGTGAGGTTTACATTGAGGAAGTACCAGCTAGCGTTGTGCCTGACGGTACCATCGTGATGGGTGACTTTAGCCAGTACGTACAGGTTGAAAAGGGTGGCTTGAAGCTCCTGGCTAGCCAGCATGCAACACTTAGCGATGTAAGCTTGTACCAGACTGACGGTGAAGCTATGCGTGCCCGTCAACGTATCGCTGGTGGCCCACTCCTAAAAGAGGCTTTCGTAGTTCTTGGCACTGCCAACGACACTGATGGCGGTAAGGCTGCTATTACCCTGCCTGCACAGCCATCGACAGCCGGCTACTAAGGGGGCGCTAGATGGAAGTACGACCACTAGTAGAATCAGTCAATATCTTGGCTGGCACTGAAGACCTCCCGCTAGATGTAGCATTTAGCGCTTGGGCAGACAAGGTGCTAGCTGAGCAACCACAAAGCAAATCAAAGAAAGAGAAAAAGTAAGGATAAGCGGCCATGCGAGAAGAGACAATCCTACCTAAAAAGGAGTTGGCAACTCTACTTGGCCGCGACCTTTCCAGTGTAGAAAGCGCCCGCTACAGTGCCTATATGGGTATTGTAGACGGGCAGCTGGAAGCGTTGCTTGGATATAGCCTTGCTCCGCAGGAAGCTGGCGAGCGCGTATACCTGACTGGTGACGGCGCCAGGATAATGCACACTGACCTGTTCACGTCGATTAATAGCGTATCGGTCGGGGGTAGCATTGTTGACCCGTCTTGCTATCGTGTATACAAGCCTGGCCAGCTCAACTGCGGCATCGTCTTTGATAAGCCTACCCGGTATGGCGTGCGAGTGACTGTTAACGCTCAATGGGGGTTTGATGAATTGCCACCAGCCCTGAAGCTCATGGCCGCGAACATGTTCGATGTCGTGAGTGCTGGGCAGTCGGCGCTGCTCAACCCTGCTATGAAGGCAGAAACTGTGCTTACACACCGTGTGGAGTATGACAACACGAAGACTGCACAAGATAAGTTTGCGAGCGATAACCAAATACTCATTAATGCTTGGCGATTGCCACGGTTATCCGTCGTAACGTCTGGCGAAATAACATGGAGAAACGACAGTGATATTTCGGGATACCATCCGTATTATTGAGCCAGTAAAAGTACGCGGTGGCGTGCAGCCTACGGGGCCAGAGCATACGGTTGGGGCCATCATAGAGCAAGCAGGAGGCCTACGAGGCGGTGGGTTCTATGATGCCCTAGCAGGCGATGCTAGGGCCTATGTGGACACGCGCAACGAGTGGCTAAAGAGCATTGGCTATCGGTTGCATGGGATGTATGCAAGAATAACGAAGCACGGGGTTGCAAAGCTGTATAGGGTACGCAACAACGCCATTGGGGAGCGTTTCGTAAGCACTGGTGCGGTGCACCACCTAGAGATAGAGCTGGAAGAAGTCAAGGAGATGCAGAATGGCTAAGGCGGTGTGGGTTAACCGCCTGCCTGGGGCAAAGCGTGACATTGACCAACGTATTAGCAAAGGCCTTAAGCGCCTATCAGCTAATGTGATCAATGGAGCGACTCACCGCACGCCTATGAAGTCCGGAAAGCTAAGGCAAGAAGTAAGCGTGGAGCCAGTGCTCAACAACACAACCCGTATCAAATGGGGCGCACGTTACGCAGCGGTTCAAAACCAAGGCAAGCGCCGGGGGGCTCGTCCTTTCCATAGGTACACCGCTCCGGGTACCGGCGCAGGCTTTGTACAAACCGGCGTAGAGTATGCCCGTAAACGTATAGGAGAATGCTTTAAGTGACGAGCTTAGAACACGGCGTGGAAGCCGTTATGGACGCGATGGAACGGGCGAAGCTGGGCACCAAAGGTAAAACAATCTTTGAAACCAAGCTGCCCGTTATGGAATCTCTGAGCCTGGGCGGCGAGTACCTCATTAAGGTGTTGAGCACTCGCAGCACTGGCGGGAACAATGCAACTTGGAAAACCCATATGACGATTGCTATCTATTCTATGGCAGATGACACAACCGTATACCAGGTTACAGACAAGCTGCGGCGGGCACTGCAAGAGATACCAACGATTGACGCACGGGTGCCTAAGGTTGTTATAACCGGGCTAGAGCAATTAGACGATGACCAAATGGAGACACGGGTAGCCGTGTGGCAGATAGAATTAGTAATAATAGACCTTAAGGAGGGCTAAAAAAATGGCAGTAGAATACGCCGGCACAACTTACGAGCTCGAAATTGGCGACGCCAAATTTGAGAATTTCAAACAGATCCAAGGTATTGATAACCTGGAGTTTGACACTGACGAGGACAGTTTAAACCGTCTGTTTATTAATGGTACCAAGATCGATGTGCAGACAAAGTTCAGCGTTAGCATGTCTGGCCGCGTTACCGACCTAGGTATTGAAAACCTTAAAAACCTGCTTGACAACTATTTCTACGAGGCCAACCAAGCGCTTGATACGAGCGACCAAGTCAAGGTTGGCGCAAATGGCGCCCTCAAGCTTGGCCTACGCCGCAACATCACTGTGCCCGGCAGCATCCGCCTACGCCCTACTGTGGCAGCACAAGCAAAGAAGTGTCTCAACTTTGTTAACCCGTCAATCGACCTTGGCGAGCCAGAGCTTGACGACAATTTGCTTTCTGTAGGTTTCAAGATTAAGTGCCAGGAGCTTGTACTTGGCGAAGTTGTAAAGAAGGCTTAACGTTATGGCGTTTATTAATAGTTCAGCCCCAAAGCAGCGCGAAAAGGTTGTACTTGAGGTTATCGACCGACAGGACGGCCAGCCAGATGTGACCCACAAGTACCTAGTAAACCGACTGACTCGTGGCGAGGCCGTCCGTATTTCGGTGCAGATGCGTAATGACGATGGTAAAATGGGCGCCGAGATGATGGGCAAGCTTTTTGATGCTGCCGAGCCAGTTGATGGTGATAAGAGCATCTACGATATCATTGAACAGTTCGACGATGAGACGCTAGAGAGCTTTATTACCTACATCATCCGTATTGCCACTGAGGACCGCAATACTCTGATCAGTGAGGGCATTGACTTTGCCTAGCGGCGAGCAAACGGACAAGCTAGCTGCCTATATGGCTAAGCAGGCACGGCAGGCGGTTGAAGGTTCAAAATCAGCCGCCGCCTACGTCTGCTTGCGTTACGGGCTAACACTGGACGAAGTAGATGCCCTCCCTATAGGAGATTTCAAGGCATTATACACTGCTGCTAAGCGTGACGACACAGAGAGGGCGCTTACACAACTATACGCAGCAGCTGCCGCCCGTGACGAGAAAAGTTTCGCCCGGTACGAAAAACATCTTAAAAAGACATTGCGCAACCTTAACTAAATAGGAATTATAAACATGGCTACAAATATTGGCGAGCTTTCACTGATTATGACCGTTGATAACGGTAAGTTTAACGCCTCACTCCGCGATACCGAAGGGCGTATTTATAAGCTCAACCAGGCAATGCAGACAAGCGCGAGCGCTGCAGCGTCTACGGGTAATGATTACCGTGCCAAGATGGGTGCGGCCCTTAACTCTCTAAAATCTGATATGGGTAGCGTCGTTGGGCGCCTTCTTAGTATTGGCACAGGGGCTGTAAAAGGCGCTATCCTGGGCACCGCCGGGGTTATCGGCGCACTTGGCACTAAGGGTATTATGTCTGCCAACCAGCTTAATAGCTTGCAGATTTCCATGAACGGCCTCACGGGCTCGATAGAAAAAGGCGCCGAAGCTATGGCGACCGCCTACAAATACGCCCAAAAAGCACCTTTCCAGTTGCCTGACGTAGCGCAGACCACCAAAGGCCTTATTGCCATGGGTGTAGAAACAAAGAACGTTGGCAAGGCCCTGGAGTCGATCGGTGGCGTTGCTATCACGTCCGGTGCAGCTATTACAGACATTGGCCGTATCTATGGCCAGGTGTTCGCAACTGGTAAGCTCCAGCTAGAAGACATGAACCAGCTCACTGATAATGGCGTTGGTATCCAGAAGCAGCTGGAGAAACAGCTAGGCAAGACCGGTGAAGAAGTGCGTAAGATGGCTACGGACGGTAAGATCAGCTTTGCCGACTTTGAAAAGGCAATGTCGTCTCTCGTTGACCCTAAAATATTAGACCAGCTCAATAACACGCTCCCCCGCCAAATTGACCGCTTGAAGGGTTCGGTACGCATCTTAAGTAACGCCTTTGTGGGAGTTAGTGTGGATGCCGAAAAAGGCTTTACAATGGCCAAAACCAGCCTAGCGCAAATCACAACCACAGCTACAAAAAATCTGGCCGACTTGCTACGTGCCCCACAGCTGACTGCTGGCTTTGGCCGGCTTGGTGAGTCGTTGGCTAAGCTAGCAACTACCCTAAGCAAGTCAATCGACATAAAGGCTATAGCTGATGCGTCTGGGGCAGCCCTTAACAAGGTTGCGGCCCTGATTGATCGTATTAATACCGCCGCCCAGAAAGGTGGCGCTAAAGGGGCCTTTGAGCAGCTCAAGAAAGAGATACAAGGCGTGGCAAATGCCATTAACCTTTCTGGCATTGGCGAAAAGCTGGCGTCGTCTGTCTTTGGCGGGCTATCTAAGATCAATCTAGCCCAACATGCCGCTATGTTCACCTCGAAGGTTTTCGAATTCCTAGGGGCTATAGATTGGGCAGGCGTCGCCGCACAATCGGTGGGGCTGATAATCACCGTGCTGCCGCAGATCATTGACGGTATCGTTATGGGTTTGCTCAAAGTAGCTGTAACAAGGCCTCTTGATATGGCAGCGTTCATGCTAGCGATCGGGTTCCTACCTGCCAAGATGCTAGGGGCATTAACTGGTATTTTGGCCAGGATACCTATCGTTGGCCCGGTACTTAACTTCCTGCTGAACGGGTTCAAGGCCGCTACAACTGCTGCTTTCCCTGCTATCGGCAATGCCATCAGCTGGGTTATGGGCGGTGTCGTTGGCCGTATCACCTCTGCTGGTGGTAGCGTGTTTAACGCTGCACGGACGGCATTTATAAATATGGCACCTGGGCTAAGTAGCACAATTGGTACAGTCGTTGGGGCAGCAGGCCGGCTGATAGGCTCCCTCTTTGGCGCCTTTAGCCATGTAGGGCCACGAGCATGGGCTGTAGCTGCCGCAATTGGCAACTCGATTATCAACGCTATTAGCGGGTTTAACCTATTCAACAGTGGCGCTGCCCTTATTAACGGGTTCTTAAACGGTATTGCGAGCGCGTTCAACGGTGTTAAGAACTTTGTAAGGGACAAGCTTTCATCGATCCGCCGGCTCTTCCCATTCTCACCAGCAAAAGAAGGGCCTTTTAGCGGGCGTGGGTACACCACCTACAGTGGCCGTGCCTTAATGACGGACTTTGGCCGGGGTATCCTTGAAGCTAGTGTGGGGGTATCTGGCATTGCTAACAAGGCTATGGGGGGCATCCACACAGCGCTGAACGCTGCCGTAGCGCCAGGCCTGAATATCGGCGGCGGTAGTGTCGCCCTCGCCCCTAGCGGTATATTCAACCAGGCAAACCAAGACGCTGGACGAGGAAGCGGCAATGTCTACAACGTGTACAACAATGTTAACAACGAAGTCGACGCCGCTATTATTAGCGAGAAGATTATGGACGAAGGGAGGCGCCTCTAATGATTGAACGGACTAAGTCGACCTGGTCGATCCAGCTAGACGATTTGGTATTTGCCCAGAACCCCGGCACTATGTACTGGTACGGTGAGATCAAGGGCTTTGGTAAGGCAGATATACGTGGTGATGTCGTTGAGTATAGCGGTGCCAACGGTGGCTTTATCGGCGAGCAGCTGTACAGCTTCCGCCGTATACCACTCAAACTAGGCGTGTACCAACCAGACCAGCAGAAATTGCGCAAGATTATCAATGATATGAATGCAGTATTTACGATAAATAAATACATAAATTGCCGAGTGACCACCCCAGATAGCCGACAGTATGGATTTAAAGCAAAGCTGCATTCAGCGCCAGACGTATCAACCTCATTTGTTGACGATGTGACGTGTGAGGTTGATTTGGTGTGCGAAGACCCGTATATATATGACTACAGCGAAGGCGCTGGTAACACGTTCACCCTTGGCAAGACGAAGCCGGGCGGGTGGGTTGTTAAGCAGTATTCTGGTATAGAAAGCGACTACAAAAAGGGCTGGCTAAGTGAACGTGGGCAGCCTGACAAGGTCGTAACGAACAACGGCACCGTGATTGCCTACCCCACCTTTACTATTGCTGGTGCTGTGACACGCCCTAGTATCACGCACAAAGATACAGGCGATACTATTGCGCTTGATATCACCACCGCCCCTGGGGATACACTATACATTGATACAAACCCAAAGAACCCGGCGGTTTTGCTAAATGGCTACGGCATCGAAGGCGCACTAACCTCTGCCAAAATGTTCGGGCTGAAGCCTGGCGACAACCGGCTTGAGTACAAGAGTGATAGCTCCGACGACACGGCAACCGTCACGGGGCATATCCGCTATGCTTACGAAGGGATACTATAATGGCGAACTACCAAGTAGAAATAAAATTTAAGGGCCGTACCGTTGGGCACAATATCTTTTATATGACCCAAAACTTACGATACAAGCGCCGCCGCAACAGGGCTACGAGTATTGACTTTTCGCTTAACACTCAACAATTCCATGAGTGGTGCCGTCGTCGTGGCGAGGAGCCACAAAACGTGCTATGGGAGATGCTTACCGAGATAATAGTGCGGCGCAATGGCCGCCATGTGGCGAGCGGCTATGTTGCGAAACTACCGGGCAATATGAACAAAAACAATTCAACTATCCAGGTGCAGGTAGACGGTTTTCTTAACCTGTTACACACCAGGCGGGTGACAGCTGAGTACAGCAGCATGTACACAGCCGACATATTCAAGGCAGCATTAAAAGAGACGCAGACACAGGCTAACGGCGATATGGGCTTTTCTGTTGACGATAGTAGCTACCTAGGAAAATCACCAGACCGCCAGGATACGTACGAACGTACAGAGCTGTATGACCTGCTGGTTAACCGTTCGGCCTTTGTCAACGACCCGTACGACTTTGAAATTGATGAGCGCAAGGTTATTAAGTTCTACAAGGATGCAGGGGCTAAGCGGTACGACACAATCATTACGTACCCGCCGGAGTTTGGCACCATTGGGGCGGTTAGCGCTACCTTTGAGCACAGTGCTGCCAACCTGGCTAACCGAATAATAGCCCTTGGTAGCGGTGACGGTGACGAGGTTGTCAAGTATGTGGCTAATGACTACGCCAGCCAGGAGAAGTACGGCGTGGTTGAAGATGTCGTGACATTTAACGGCGTTAAGCTGCTAGAGACGCTACAAAGCCGCGCTGAGGCCACGCTAAAGGCACGAAGCGAAGTGCTAGTGCTGCCAAAAGTTACTGTACACGGGCAGCAGTTTGATATCAGCAGCCATAATGTCGGCGACTCTATTGTAGTGCGCCATAAAAAATACGGCCTGTACCAACTTGAGGACCTCTACCGAATCGAAGAGATGGATGTTGATGTTAGCAACACTGGCGATGACACGTGCGACTTGACGCTAGATAACTTTACGGTACCGGCTGATGAATAGGGCTGCAGATTATCAGCGAAGCAGCAATTTATACTGGCGCGCCAAGTCGTTGGTGGAGCGACTCAATCAACGCAAGGCTGCGCAGATTGTGGGTTCAGACGTTATCCGCTACCAGGAGTCAAAAACAGCCGCCGTGTTCGATATCCAGGTGCCGGCAAAGACTAAAGGAGACTGGGAGTATAAAAACGCACGGGTTAGGTTTGACGCGGCAAAAGTTAACGTTGTTGATGGCGGCTTTAGGTTTAACGTATGTAAGGGCAGCCCGACCGCTTTAGCCAACCGTGTTGATTTCAAAATCGAGCAACAGAACCTTAACTTTACCCACGATAGTACGTACCTGAAGGCTGGGCTTGGCATATACAATTACTCAAATCAGCCGCTATATATTAAAGTTTATGCTTATGCGACGGATTCCGGGAGGGTAACGATAGAAAATGCGTAGAGACTCAAGTGTATATGACCTACTCGCCAGGGCCCAAAATATGATTAACGAGACCAAGACCGTACAACCAAGTGGTGGCGATAGTTTCGTTGTGTACGAGTATACCACTGGCCGAGAATACGACTTGCGGCTCTCCCCGACACAGAGGGTGGGGCGCGGGAAGCCTGACGCGACCGCTAACCTACAAATACGTTTCATCACGGAGGGCCAAGCGACAGCAGATGTGGCTTTTGAGGCTGAGGTGCTTGTGAATGGCCAGCGTATGGATAAGCTGCCACCAAACGGCCCCTACTTTGCGTATACAACATTTGTAAACACGCAAGACGAGCCAGATATTGAAACGGCTAAGTTTATGAGCACCTGCAATATAACGTGTGGCTGTAACGTTGGGTACACCCTATCAGTAAAGGTTAAAGCAGTGTCGCTGGCTAAAGGGAGGATTGAGGCATGGCAGGAATAAGAGGCGATGAACAACTAGCCCAATGGCTTGCGCGGCTTGAAAAAGAAGAGGTAGAGTTAAAGACAGCCCAGCCGACAAGTGGCCTTGGTATTGTTGGCTACAGGTATAGTGGCGAAGTCCAGATTAAGGCGGGCACCCAAAGCTACCTAGTCTTTAGAAGGAAATATAAAAAACGCCCCGCACTCGTAAAAATGGCGGAAGCAGTAGAGACGTCGCTTTATCCAGTCGGCGTGATCAGCCAAGACGGAGCCCACTTATTCCCCTTGCCGGTGCCTTATTTCGATAGAAAGCTTGAGTATGCTATACGTTCAAGCCAGCCTGGTGAAGTCGAATTTACAGACCAGCCACCATTTTAAAAGCACCCAGAACGCTATAGACTATCTTAGTATGGGCGAAATTGACGGACGAGAATATGGGCGGCTTGAAGAGCGAATGGGCAACTTTGGTGACCGGCTAGAAGAGAATACTGTTTTATTAAGAGAGATCAACAACAAGCTAAGTGATTTTGTGACAAACAAGCAGTTTTCTGATCAAGCACGTGAGACTGACGCACGCTTAGATAAAGTTGACTCACGGCTGGATGGGCTAGAAGAGCGTAACAAGCTAAAAGACGCCAGTATCTGGGCGAAAGTTAGCAATAATATTGAAAAGTTATTTGTCGGAGCAGTGGCAGCAGCTATGTTTGGGTTAGTGATCAACGCACTACTACAACAGCAGCAGCCAACTGTTCATGTTAAAAATACAACCGAAAAGGTGATGGAGGGAAGCAAATAATGGAAAAAGCACTACAATGGATGTACTCAAAGGAAGGGCGCGTGACCTACTCAATGGAGCAGCGCAATGGCCCAAGCAGCTACGACTGCAGCAGCTCGGTTTACCACGCGCTAAAGCATGCTGGCATCTTCCCAAGCAGCATGGGTATTGGTAACACTGACAGCCTCTTTGGGCACCTGGAAAAGAACGGTTTCACCCGTCTGCCAAAAGATGGGAATGGTGACGTCAACACACGCCGTGGCGATATCTTTATTTGGGGCAAGCGCGGTGCTAGCGGCGGCGCTGCTGGCCACACTGGCATTTTTGTGGACGATGACAACATTATCAACTGCCGTTGGGGCCGTGGTATGGTTGTTGATAACCACGATTGGCTATGGGCCGCAAGTGGTAGCCCTGAATACGAATTCTACCGCTACACTGGCCGCCCAGCTCCTTCCCATGGCATTGAGCGTGGCGATATCGTCGTTCTTCCTGGCACCTACAAGGCAGAGGCTATAGAGGTACACCATGGCATTAAGCAGATCAAGGTGAACGACTTCTACAAGGGTGAGTTCGATTGGGGCGATAACGGCATCCCAGCTGTTGGCCTTAACCGCGTAGACAATGACGGCTACCGAATCGATGGCGATGTGCAGCCAGGCGATAAGTTCCGTATCCTTGGCAGCCACGCTGTAGTCGATGTGATGGAAGATGGCGGCACGAGCTACGCGCTCCTCAATATGAGCGGTGAGCAAGTGTGGATCCAGGTGGGCGCATTGAAGGAGCTCAAGCCCGGTGAGCCTGGTATCCCTGACGCACCGAAGCGACCGCTGCCACAGCCAGCCAAGGAGGCTAAACAAGAGGCTAAAGCCCAGCCGCTGGCTCCACAGCCAACCCTAGAAGCGATCGAGCGACTGGAGAAGGCTACAAAGGAAAATACGAGCCTTCTCAAATGGATCGTTGACCTCCTCAAGGGAATCTTTAAAGGGGCTAAGTAAATGGCCGGCATGATCGAGTTAAAGCGTGGTGATAGTCGTATCATCACGCTATCGATACCGAAGCTGCTACACACGCAAACAGCAAGGGTTTATTTTATGGCCAAGCCAGAGTTCGACGACGACAAGACAGATGCGCGTGCGGTTATTTCGAAAGAGCTGGACGGTTCAGCTGCCACCGTGTCTGGTGAGTCTGTCGTTTACCGTATGGATATAAAGCCTGTTGACACGAACAGTATCGTGTTCAACGGTGAACCATACATTGACTATGTCGGTGAATTAGAAGTGAGGGACGGCGAGGCCGTCCACTCCTTCCCTTCTGGCAAGAAGGGGCTCAAGGTGCGCATTTACCCAGATGTGCGACGTGGAGGTGCTTAGATATGGCTGATGTAGAATTTAACTTGCCAGAACCCGCAAACATTATTGTTGGTGGCGGAAAGCCTGGCGATATAACAATAGCAGACCACCAGCAGCCTACTATTAGTATTGGTAGCGTTGCCGTTGCGTCTGTAGTTGGCGGTGGTAGCGGCGGCGGGATTGGCTCCCGCGGCCCGGAGGGACCTCCAGGCAAACAAGGGGCACAGGGCCCACAGGGTGAGCGCGGGCCAGCTGGAGACCCAGGCCCACCAGGTCCTCCGGGGCAGCCAGGCATCCAAGGCCCACCCGGCCCCCCGGGGCCTCCTGGACAAAAGGGAGACCCGGGCACCACTGACTACAACCAGCTTGAGAATAAGCCAGATTTATCGCTACTACTGCCGAAAGCTGAAGCTGCTGAGGTTTACGCAACCAAGGCCGCTTTGACGCAAGCCCAGCTATCGGGCGGCGGCAGCGGTGCTGTTGATTTGTCCGGCTATGTCACGACCCAGGCGGCTGCATCAACATACGCGACCAAAGAGGAGCTTGCAAAGGTAGAGCTTACGCCAGGCCCCCCAGGAGAGAGGGGCGAACGTGGAGACCCAGGCCCGCAAGGCCCACCAGGCATCCAAGGCCCGCCAGGTGAAACAGGCGCCCCCGGGGCCCCCGGCAAAGAAGGCCCGCAAGGCCAGCGCGGGCCAGAAGGCCCCAGGGGGCTACAGGGGCTGCCAGGGCAAAAGGGCGACCCAGGCGTACAGGGGCTCCCGGGTAAAACTGGAGACCAGGGGCCACGAGGCTTGCCCGGCCCTCAAGGAGAACGAGGACCAGAGGGCCCAAGAGGGCCGGCAGGGCCTCCCGGTGAGCGCGGCAGTGACGGCATAAACGGCCAAGATATCAATATTAGGAAGAACGCGACCCACATACAGTACCAGCACCAGTACGACGGGACGTGGACCGACCTTGTGGCGCTTGAAGAGCTAAGAGGCCCCCGCGGTGTTCAAGGCACACCAGGTACCCCAGGGGTGCCAGGAAGAGAAGGCCCCCGTGGCCCAGAAGGGCAAAGGGGCCCCGAAGGTCCAAGAGGGCCGCAGGGCCCCCCAGGGCCCCCGGGGACCGGAGGCGGCAGCGCGCTGCCAGCTGGCGGTACAAGATCCCAGTTCTTACGTGGAGATAAGACTTGGCAGCCGCTCTTGCCAAGCGCTGTAGGACTTGGGAATGTTGAGAACATTACACAGATACAGCGTGATGAGGCAATAGCTGAGTTGAAAAACAAGACTATTGACGGATCGAAGAACGACATAAAAAATCTAACGTATGATAACTTTGTGCCTTTTTTCGCGTTCCTTGGTTTTGCTAATTTCGGAGCGTTTCGGACGAGTTCACGCGATTTAGTGAACGTACCCGGAGCCGTCGCTAAAATAAAAGTGCCAAAAGACCAGACCATGACCAGGGTTATCGTGCAGCTACGGAGCATTTTCAACACACAAAAAGGTTATGTAGCTATCAAGGTTATGCTTAAAAACAGTGGCGGCGAAGCTGTTATAAACGACATTGTGCTTAGCTCACCTGGCGGGATGCACGAAGGACCAGCGACGTTTATCGGATTGCAGCAGTTAGATAAAGGAGAATACGAAGTGTTCTTAAAAATAAAGACGACCAACGGAGAAGCTGGAATAACCACCGCGAATGGGGACAATAATATAATCACAGTAGAAAGGTTAAGTTAAATGATTGACTTAGAAACACTCACTAACATCGCACAGCAAATTTTAGCAGTTGGGGGCGCCGCTCTTGTAGGGGGCGTTGTAACAAGTGCCCTGACCGAGGCGCTCAAGATCGACGCCATCAAGGTACCGGCCTCCCGGTTCCCAAAGACGACTGCAGGTATTCTGTCACTCCTGTTTAGCGCGGCCGCGGTATACAGTATTCAGCCCGTAGACTTTAGCAACACTATTGGCGTGTTGGTATTAGCCGGCGCAACACTGTTTTGTGCGGTTAAGTCTTACGACTTAGTACTTAAGGCACTATACCAGAAGGTCGGTAAACTGTAATGGCATTAACCGTAGCGAACGTTGACAACGGGGGGTATATCTCCCCCAAAGGGCTTGGGTTCGCTAGTGGCTTTGATGGCCAGGGCGTAATTAGCGGTTTTCGCGTGCGCCCTGCTGCTAGTCCAAACATGACTGTACGAGTTGGCGGCGAATACAACAGCCGGCTTTTCGACGACCGCGGCCAAATCATCGACAACAGCGACAGGGCCGTGCTCATTAGTAGCTACGTCCCCTACATGCTGTCGACGAATGACAACCAGCCAGCTACCACAAATGCAGTTTCTGCACACGGAAGCCTGCCAACCAAATGCGTGGTAGTTCTGTATGTCAACACGTCTTTGGAGGGGTCAAGCGTAGTTGATGGCAGCAACGGGGCTTGTAAAGTAGCTTTAATTGCTGGCACGCCGTCTATTGAAGCTCTCGAGCCAACAGAATCACAAATATCATCACAGACCCGCACAAACGACTATATCAAGCTGGCATACGTGACAGTCCCAGCAGGCGCTACAACGATCACAGATGGGATGATTGAAGACATACGCCAGCCTATTGGGCTAGTCGGCGCAGCCCTACCATATTTTGGTACGGTTTCAGCCCGCCCAGCTCGTACGCTGGTGTGTGACGGTTCGCAGGTGAACATAGCAGACTACGCGCTGCTGTATCGAGTTGTACGCCACTCGTTCGCCCGTACGGCTGCCGGTGATGCTCGCACGCCCAACCCTGGTAAGTTCTACCTGCCAGACCTACGCGGTCGTACTGTGTTTGGGCAAACCTCGCAAGATGCTGCCTTTAGCACCATTGGTAACGGCGGCGGCGAAAAGCAGCATAGGCTTACTGTCGAGCAGCTACCCCCCCACAAGCACAATCTGCGGCGCGACAATGCGGGTAACGACGGCGGCTACTTGCCACCTGGTGGGACGCCTAACACGATCAGTGCAGCACGGGCTGGCGCTGGGGCGGGTACAGGTAAGTTCACTGACCGAGCCGGAACAGATTATAACAACGGCCCTAACCTCATGAGCGAGACCGGCGGCGGGCAGGCATTCAATATATTGCCGCCATACCTAAACGCTAATTGGTTGATCCGTTACTAATTATCCACAGCTTTTACACAAGTAGCCTCTTCTCAGGGGCTGCTTTTAGTAGAAAATGGTGGCGAATAAGCTAAATCTTACAACAGTATCGTGGTGCCCAGGCCGCGTAGGGATGATATAATAAAAGAGGACTAAACTCAGGTGCTGTGGTAACACAGGACAAACTAAATGAAGCCCTAAGTTATTAACAAAAATAGCTAGGGCTTTTTATATTCAAAAGAAGGCTTTGGCTGGGTAGATTATAGGGGAAAATATGAACCAACAAGACCAGAAAAATAACAAGATGCGCCAAAAGCTTGGTGCTGCTAGTGAATTAGTAGATAGCGATGCGTTTCTGCCTATGTTCCGTAACCGTCAAAAACTTTATGCTAAGCAATTTGAATTTTCAGTGAAGCTAGCAAAACGCAAGAAGGCCCCGCAGCGGTATTTTAGCGTTATCTGGAGCCGTAAGAACCTAGCTAAGACGCTTGACTGGCTCAAGAAGCTTATTGCCCTAGAGCGCACCGAAAACGCCGAGAAACGGGCACGTGCGGCTGCTGAATGCCCTAAGGATATGAAGGTTAACAAGGCCATGGTAGTACGTATCAACCAGCTAAAAGCTCAGCACGGCTTGATAAGTTAGCTTAAATAATCTTGTTATGTTTCTGCCGCTTGCGTAGCGGCTTATTTGCGTTGGTTTTAACTGTTATGTATAATCTTAAGCGCTAGCAACTTTGAGTACACGTAAAGTTAAGCAGTAGAGATTATATTAAAAATATTTTATAGAATACTTAGCGATAGCTGATGTCTTAGTACAACCATATACCTAGGTATTCTATATAGAACAAAATCTAAGATTTTTCTGTATAGAGATTCTATATAGAACTGAACGGAGATAGAAGATGAAGCCTATAGACAAGACCATATCCGACTACATGGAATATTGCGAATTCAACCGGCGTATGAGCCCCCAGACGATCAGAATGAAGAAATGGGTAATAAAGAGCTTTGTGGCCTATTCAGGGTTGGACCGTCTACAAGACGTGACGGCGGCAATGGTTAATGACTGGGCGGCGGACCAGGCAAGGCGTAATATTAGCCCGCGCACTATCAACACGCGTATACGCCACATTGCCGCTATGCTGCGCTACTTTATTGATATGAAGCACGACATGCCTAATCTGCACATGCGTATGGTGACATACCAACAGGAAGGGCAGACTATCCGCCGCTCATTCTACACAAGGGAGCAAATAGCGAACGTGCTGGACCACTGCGACATGCAACAGTGGCTATTTATAAAGCTGTGCTTTGACACCGGGCTGCGTATCAGCGAGCTGCGAGAGATGCGGCTACGGCACATCAGTGGCCGTATGGTGGTGTTCCCAGGCAAAGGGGGGCGCCGCCGTGAAGTCTACATGTCACAGGAGGCACGGGACCGCCTAGACAAATGGGTAAGGAGCCGTGGGGTTACTGATCGTCTATGGCGGACGCCGTCTGGCGCTGCTATGAGTGTTAGCGAGATACGGCACTTGATGCGGCAGCCTTTCCATGCGGCGGGATTTTATGACTTCCACCCCCACGCCCTCCGCCACTCCTTTGCTACTGATATACAAAAGAACGGAGCAACCTTACTAGAGGCTCAGCAGATGCTGGGGCATTCTAGCCCAGTAGTCACCCAAAGGTACCTGCACGCACTCGATGGGCAGCTTGAAGCATGCTTTGACAGGTTAAAATTTGGCGCGTCGTAGTTTTCCACAGGAAAATGAAAAAACACTTAAAAATATGCTTTACATAAGCACTTACAATTTGCTATACTTAAGACAGTTCGGAAGGCGATAAAAAGCCAAGCCAAAGCAACCTTAACATCACTGGCAAAAACGATAAAAAGCTCATAGGGGCATATATCATTTAAAATAAGCCAGTGATTTATATAAATCACTGCAAAATCTAGAATGATGCAAAGCCCCTATGAGTCGACTCGTTCGACTCTTTTTTAATTGCAATGAGGCCAAGAGTTTAGTCCCAAAACAGGGCTCGTGACCTCATATACAAACGTAAACAGGGGTAAGAATGACACAGCCCAAAACAAAAACACTGAAAAGCAAATTAAGCCTCGCGCTGGCTATACCGGCTGCCCTACTGGTGATGACAGACTTAGAGAGTCTGCAGTGGTGGTGGCTACAAATGGCAGCTGCCGGGCTGCTAGTGCTACTAGCCTATATCAACTTTAAGGAGGGGGATAATGAATATAAGCGTGGAATACCGCGGCGGCGTCGTGCCGGTTACCGTGCATAGGCGGCTACCGATAAATGACGTGATCGACATCTTGCGGAGCCTTGATAAGCCGAGCTTTGAGAAAGCCGTGCATTCAGCGCGCTGGCTGCGGTTCTTTGACAAGTCCATCAAATGGATAGAAGGTAAATTTTATGAAAAACGATAATACGAATGGAGATAATGACATGGCTATTGAGATGCAACTTGAGACTTTGGTAGATACAACCTTTCTAGACCGAGCGCTTGAAGGCGAACGAAATGGCGAAAACTAATAACGTCAATCACTTTTCCTACTCGCTGGCAAAGGATATATACCGTAAGGGCATTGACTACGCCTTAGCTGTAAAGCTTGGGGTTGTCGAAAAGAAATTTGGCAAAGCCGTAGATATTGGGCAGCTTGTCCACAACTACATCTTAGGCGGTGACCAAGATTTTGTAATACAAAAGTACGCCAACTTTAGGACGAAAGAAGCCCGAGAGTGGCGAGACTCGCAAACGCTACCGATCATCAGCGAAGAGGATTTCGAGCAGATTTGTGAGATTGCTGAACGGGTTAAGACCCACCCGCTCGCGTCCAAGCTGTTGCTTGGCGATGGCGTTAAACACGAAGTGAAGCTATCCGAGCGAATCGCTGGCAAGGAATGGGTTGGTTACGCCGATGCGCTTGGTTACGATGATGATGGCAACGTGAAATACGGTGTTGACCTGAAGACCACGGCACAGTTCGATGATTTCAAGTGGACGAGCAGCCGCAACGATTACGATATGCAAGCTGCCGTGTACTCACTAATCGCAAAAATTGAAAGCGGCGAATTCTATTGGGTAGTAGCTGAGACTGTGCCGCCCTACCGCGTAGGTGTAGCTATCGCATCCCAAGAGTTCCTAGATAATGGCTACCAGAAACTTGAGCGTGTCGTTGGCGAAATTAAGAAGTTTGACGCACGAGGAGGAGAAAACGACGCAGAAAAACTAAACTTTAACATGAATACAAGCATTGACGATTTGCTAGTGCTTGGTGACTGGAGCAAGTAGATGAAGATTTTCAATAGCGCTGACCCAACGGCAAAGCCATCTGTTCTAATGGTGGTTTACGGCGAGGGCGGCGTAGGTAAAACGACTTTTGCAGCGACCGCTCCGAAGCCCATCATTGCTGACTGCGAGAACGGCAGTAAATACTTTGGGCTACGGGGAATCGATGCAGACGTGGGGCTGGTTGAGAAATGGACAGACCTACAGGAGTTTATGGAGTTCGCACTACAGGACAAATACGAAACAATCGTGATTGATCCGATTGGCGAGCTTATGGACAAGCTCGTAAAGCACATGGTTGATAAGGGCGACAGCAAGCTTGTACAGCGTGACGGCAACCCAACTATGGCTGGCTGGGGATGGCTTAAATCAACAATGCGCAGCTTTCTGAAGGTGCTACGCGATAGCGGCAAGCATGTTGTTATTGTGGCCCATGTCCAGGAGCGCGAAGACGAAGGCCGAGTGATCAAGCGCCCTATGGTCGCCACTCGCCTATCAGAAGAGCTGGTGAACTTAGTCGATATCGTGGGCTACATGACGACCGCTAACGACTCCGAAACTGGAGACACGAAGCGCCTCATAATTGTAGACCCGTCTAGCGATAAGTACGTAGCCAAAGACCGCACCGGGCGGCTTGGCAAGTACATCGAGCCAGATTTTACAAAGATTGTTGACGGTATCCGTGGTGATGCAAGCTACTCATGGCT